>OCZT010001039.1_pt1 | contig 28524 bp, 23 predicted proteins | sample 1539031 | NCBI WGS metagenome assembly OCZT01 (sample SAMEA3539308, study PRJEB22396) | soil metagenome | biome: tundra; feature: field; material: soil | place: USA | collected 2010-05 | depth 0.15 m | reverse complement strand
GCCGACCACGGCTGCCGCCAGAATATTAGGTTGCCTGAAAGGGCTGAGGTTTTAAAAAAGTTGAAGGTTGAAGGCTGAAGGTGTAAAAACAAATGTAAGGGCGATTAATCAATCGCCCCTTGGTCCACAGTTATAGATTTAACATAAATCATGAGGAGAATTTGCAGTGAATATTTTAAAAGTTGATCATATCGGGATTGCGGTTAAGAGTTTGGCTGAGAGCTCTAAACTCTATGAGCTTCTGGGAATAAAGTCGACAGGGACGGAGGAAGTGGCCGAACAAAAAGTAAAAGTTGCCTTCTTCCCCGTGGGAGATTCGGAAGTAGAACTGTTGGAATCAACTGCCCCGGATGGACCTATCGCGCGCTATATCGAAAAAAATGGTGAAGGAATTCAGCATATCGCCTTGCGCGTAGATGACCTTGAGAAAGCGCTTGCTGAACTGAAAGCAAAAGGTGTTCGTCTGATCGATGAAAAACCTCGCTACGGCGCAGGAGGTGCAAGAATTGCCTTTGTCCATCCCAAATCTACCGGCGGAATTCTTCTGGAACTCAGCGAAAAAAAGTGATGTCTGATCGCCATCTTCGTTACCTGCCCGGCGCTTTTTCGATGGACAAATTTTGATGAGAACTTCTGCCATTTCTAAATCAAAGATGATATCGAGGCGGCAAGGAGGGGAGGGAACGGTTTCAAACCGTTCCCTACAAATACGTTGAGGAAGCCGACGACGCCCCAGGCATGCGAGGCTGTGCCACAATCCTCGTTTGTCATTGCGAACGCACGACAGTGCGTGTGGCAATCTTTATATTATCAAAGACTTATGGGATTGCTTCGGTCGTTTCACTCCCTCGCCGGGTAAATTCCAGTCAGTGCCCAGATAGCCTCTGGTCATTTCTCTCCATCAAATCTCACGCGGAAACAGGCGGGCGGCGATGTTTCCAGGGACGAGCTTCTTCGAGCTGCGTGGCTAGGCGGAAGAGAGTGGCTTCAGCGCCGAACCGTCCCATAAAATGAGTGCCTATGGGCAGCCCTTCATCACTCCAATAAAGAGGAACGGACATGGCTGGTTGTCCCGTGGCATTGCAGATAGGTGTGAAAGGAGCAAACCGGCCGGTGCGCCGCCATCCCTTGAGGGGATCTTCGGCGGGGGAATCGAAAGTTCCAAGCACAACAGGTGCTTCACCCAGAGTCGGCGTCAGGTAAATATCATAGTCGCTAAAGAAGCGGGCAATCTGCCGGGAAATCTTCTGCATAGACTGGATAGCCAAAAGATAATCCGCACCGGTATTTTTCATCGCCATTTCATAAAGTGCCCAGGTGATTGGTTCATACTGACCGGCAGCCGGTTTTATGCCTGTTACAGAAGCTATTTCAGCGATTGTCGCGGCACATCCAGCGGCCCAGATAACATTGAAAGCCTTAGCCAGGCTCTTTGCGTCATATTCAGGACTCTCCTCGATAAGATCATGCCCGAGATCACCGCAGAGCGCCACGGCATCCGCGAGAGCTTTTGCGCAATCAGCGGGAAGGGCTTCCCCTGTTGGCGATAGGCTCATATAAGCAATGCGGAGCCGCCCGGTTTTTTTGCCGACTTCTTTTTTGTAAGGCCCCATAGGTTGGAGAGCGTAATAGGGATCGCCTGGAGCGTAACCCATAGTGGCATCAAGAATGGCCGCGGAATCCCGTACCGAGCGAGTGAGCACATGTTCGGCCACAAGCCCGCTCATCACGTCACCAAAATCCGGCCCCAGCGAGTTTCTCCCCCTTGTAGGTTTCAGACCGAATACTCCACAGCATGAGGCGGGGATGCGGATAGAACCACCACCGTCGTTTCCGTGCGCAACGGGGACCATGCCTGAGGCAACAGCCGCCGCAGATCCGCCGCTGGAGCCTCCCGTTGTGCGGCTTGGATTCCAGGGGTTACGGCAGGGTCCAAATAGATGAGGTTCAGTGGTGGGCAATAGTCCCAGTTCCGGTGTGTTCGTTTTGCCCACCGCGATAAGTCCCGCCTTTTTATAACGGCTGACGAGTTCACTGTCATGATCGGCGATAACGTGCTGCAAATTCTTTGTACCAAAAGTTATGCGTACACCCTTGTATGAAGCTAAGAGGTCTTTGATCAAAAACGGCACGCCGGCAAAAGGCCCCTCGGCAAGTGGTCCTCGGCTTGCTTTCCGTGCCTCATCATACATAGGAGTAACAACAGCGTTGAGCTGCGGATTAATTTTTTCTATCCGCTCAATGGTGATTTCTATGAGTTCGCTTGCTTGAATATCTTTTTTCTTAATTAGTTTTGCCAGATCAGTGGCATCCAAAAAAGACAACTCTTCGTATCCTTTCATTTATCCACTCCTTTCTTTATCCCGTCCTAACCTTTTTCACGGTGGGAGTATATGAAGAGGGATTTTGTGTGTCAAGATGATTTTGACCACAAAATATGAGATGCATTGCCGATCATTGTATAAGGGATTGGGAACGGTTCTAATCAACCAGGCAATCTTGGAAAATAGGACATCCCAAATATTCTTGGATTGGCCAACACGAAAAAAGTTTCGGACGACTTTATCATTAAATTAAATCCGAAAACCGGATCCATTATAAAATCAGTAATACGCATCGGCTCAGCAGAAGAAATGGACGCCGCTGCGGGATGACGAGATTATCTATCAGTTTGCAGCGGCCTGAAATGTGACAATCTTCCCCTGGGCTTCTCTTTTGATTCTTCCTTTACTCTCCAGATAACGCAGGTGAGCAATGGCTTCGCCGGTGGCAAACCACTTCTGTGCTATAGGAAAGTCCTCCCATGTTTCGCAATCAATATCCCAGGTCATACCGGCGGCAATTTCATAGGCATTCTTTATTTCTGATCCCACGACATCCATAACTTCGTCGGCACGTTGCTGATGATGCGCCTTGAGCTCGTCGATCCTGCCTTTTAGATCTTTGAAAAAATTCCTGTGGCCAGGCAGAACTATATCAACCGGCAAATTATAGACCATGTCCAGGCTATTTAAGTAGTCGCCCAGGGCGTTGACCAGATAAGACCATGATTCTATGTGCGGTGTTATGTTATAGAGAATATGATCGCCAGAAAACAGTATCCGTTTCTTTTCCTCAAATAGACAGATATGTCCCTGGGTATGCCCGGGAGTCAGCAGGCACTGCAAACGGTAACCGCCGATTTCGATAATACTGCCGTTATCGATTAGATTGAATTCAGGTATTTTCGCCGGGCTATATTTAAAGCCGGGATGGCTGTGCAGAGCATTCATGAGTTTATCGGCAGGAAAACCATTGATCAGGGCATAATCAATCATGGGCTGCCAGCTATTGTCCTTGTCAAAGACCCTGGAGTCGATTCTGCTGAAATATACCGTGCTGGTCTTGGTAGCCAGCCGCTCAAGCAGGCCGGTGTGATCGGCATGCATGTGGGTAATCATAAAATCTGTTTTCGATAAATCTACATTAAGATCAGCAAGTCCTTTGTGCATAGCATCATAGCAGACACTGCGATTAAATCCGGTATCGATAATTAAATTCCGGTCATTTCCCTTGATGATGTAGGAATTTAGTTCTTTGAGCGGACTATTGGGCAGCGGCACTTCGATACGGTAAAGATTCTCCATCACTTCATCAATCATTGATATATATCCTTTTACTGTTAATTTATGGCGGTGATGTTAACATTATTACCCTGAGGAAACAAGTTATTACGCAAATGTTCCAACACGCTTAGAATTTAAAAAAATCAATAATATAGCAGACCAGATGAGTTTCCCTTTTATTTTAGCATTGACATTTTATATAGTTCACTGCATAAATATAATACCATTTCTAAATCAAAGATGATATCGAGGCGGCAAGTGAGGAGGCGACAAGACGTATTGTACATACGTTGAGGAAGCCAGATGACGCTGCCAACAAAGATAGCGCTTTGATTTAGAATTGGAATAAATACTAATAATAAAAAGTTTCTTAAGTTTTTATACGAAGAACAAAAATACTGATCACAAAAAATAAGGTGGCAGCCGTAATCATTCTTTACAAATATTCAAGAAATGAGGATGAAATTCAACTATGAAGATAACCTACTACGGACACTCGGCATTTAATATAACAACCGAAAAAGGGATCAGAATTATTATCGATCCTTACGAATCCGGTGCTTTTAACGGAGCATTATCCTATGGCAAAATAAGCGACGAAGCCGATATTGTGATAACAAGCCACAATCATGCGGATCACAGCCATACAAACGACATTAAGGGTAAATTCAGCCTTATATCGAAGGAAGGCGCCTTGGAGATAAGGAATGTGAAAATAAAGACCATCAACACGTATCATGACAATTCCGGGGGGAAAGAACGGGGGAATAATTTAATTTCGGTGATTAACACTGATAATTTAGTTTTAGCGCATATGGGAGACCTGGGACACAGTCTTGATTACGGGGCGCTGCAAGAAATGGGCAAAGTGGATATATTGCTTTTACCGGTTGGCGGATTCTTCACAATCGATGCCGTTTTGGCCGTAAAGGTTATGAACGATATTAAGCCCGGCATTACAATACCTATGCACTATAAAACAGCCAAGTGCGCTTTTCCTATTACGCCGGTGGAAGATTTTACGAAAGGTCAAAATAACGTCCATGTGCTCAAAGAATCGGAAATCATGATTAAAAAAGAAACTCTGCCCTGTAAGCGGGAAATTATCGTCTTGCAGTATGCCTTATAACCGATATATTTTCCGCATGCCACTTGTGAAAAAATGAATTATATATTTTGAATAAATTGATTTGGAGGAACCATCAATGGAAGTAAGAGAAAAGGTAGTTATCGTGACCGGCGGCGCCCTGGGAATAGGCCGCGCCTTATGCCAGCGCTTTGCCCGTGAAGGCGCGAGGTCAATTATTGTGGCCGATGTTAATGAAGCGGGAGCAAAGGCGGTAGCGGAAGAGGTTAAAGGCAGAGCCGTGATCTGCGATGTACGCAAAGAAGACGATATTATCCGTCTGACCCGCTTTACAGAAGAGGCGTTCGGAGTGGTCGATATTTTCTGCTCTAACGCCGGGATAATAGTATTGGGAGGAGTGGAGGTTGCCAATAATGATTGGCAACGGATCTGGGAAATCAATGTCCTGGCCCATGTCTATGCGGCGCGGGCAGTTATTCCCGGCATGATCAAGCGCGGCGGCGGCGTCTTCATGATTACCGCTTCAGCGGCAGGTCTGCTCAGCCAGATCGGTTCCGCTCCCTATTCCGTCACCAAGCACGCGGCGGTCGGAATGGCCGAAAATCTTTCCATTACTTATGGCGAGCAAGGAATAAAAGTATTTGCTTTATGTCCTCAGGCGGTGGAAACGGAAATGACAAAGCAGGGCGGGGGCGTCGCAGCCGTTGACGGCATGATGAAACCGGAACAACTTGCCGACGCTGTGATTGAGGGCTTCAAACGGGAAGAATTCCTGATCTTGCCGCATCCTGAAGTGAAAACCTACATGCAGCGTAAAACTGCCGATTACGACCGGTGGCTGCAGGGTATGCGCAGACTGCAGGCACGCTTTTTTCAGGGGGCACCCCTCAAAAAGTAGATGCAGAAGGACAGTATTAACAATTAGAATTTCTGATCTGATATAAGGAGGAAATTTATGAGTGCAGATGATAAATGTGCTTTAGTCGGCAATACAACTGATCTGGATAAAGCATTAAAGGAAAAGGATAAAGTCATCGCTTTTGTTTATGCCTCCTGGTGCCCTTTTTGCAGAAAAATTTTACCCGTATTTCAGGAACAAGCCCGGGACGGGCGGCGGAATTTTCTTCTTGTCGCGGATGACGAGGAAAATATCGCGGAAAGATATACAATAGATGTCTTCCCGACGCTGTTGTTTTTTAATAAAGGAGCTGTTTCCCTGAGGCTGGATGGAAAGCCGGGTGTGGGCTTAAATGAAAAACAAGTAAAACACTTCATTAAGTCCTGCCCTCTGCCGGAAGCTTAATATCATTTCTAAATCAAAGATGATATATGGTGACGAGCATTTATGACAATATAAGGCAATTTCTGCAAAAGAATAAAAATCCAGCCCGCGGCATAAAGGAAAAGGCTTATCTCAAGACCGAGGAGGAATCTCTTGGTATTCCCCGCGGCATCATCCGTGCCTATATAAATAAAATTATCCGCAACGGTGGACTCTTGACGATAAAGGAACTGAAGACGCTCTGGAGCACCCATATCGTCGACGCGCGCTTCGCTGCGATTGTGTATGCTGAAGCTCGACCTGACCTATGGGATGAAAAATGGCTCAGCTTATTCATCAGCTGGGCTCAAGCCAGAGATACAGGCTGGCATAACACAGATATTCTCGGACCACACCTGATCGGTACTGCTTATATGAACGGCCTGTGCCGACGTGAAGAACTTTTGAAATTGAAGAACTCAAGCTTCCTCTGGACCTGGCGCGCCGGAATGACCGCGCTTATTCCATCGCTCAAGATCAGTGCGCAAGACTGGACTTTACTGTGTGAATTCGCCGCTGACTGCGTAAAACCAGGAAGTAAATTTCATAAACAGTATTTCGCGCTCAAAGGTCTTTCGATGACAATTCGCTGGGCTATCGGCGCGAATAAGGATCGTGTAATGAGTTTCCTTAATAATAATGAAATGTATCTATCAAAGACTTTCGTAACAGAAGTGCGCAACAAGGCGACAATTGGCAGGAAGCGCTGAGATGTATTTTAACTATGATTATTTACTAAAAAATATAGTCACCCTATGGAATAAAATATTACTTGACAGTTAGACTATGATGGTGTAGATTATACCAAACTTGTAAAAGGGTGTGTTATGGCAGATCATGTCAAAACAAAAAGCAGAAAAGACCGTATTATGGACGCGGCTCTGCGCATCTTTGCCGAAAAGACTTTCCAGGACGCGACAATCTCCGAAATCAGTAAGGAGTCAGGGGTTTCGGAGGCTACCATTTACGAGTATTTCGGCACTAAAGAAGACCTTCTCTTCGCTATTCCCGAAAAAATATCCAACGATACTTTTGAAGAATCAAAACTGGTTTTGCCTTTCATCAAGGATGTGGAAGGACGGATGCGGGCAATATTGTTGAGCTATATCCAGTTATATCAGAACAACCCTCATTATTCGGCGCTGGTTTTGCTGCAGCTTATGTCCAACAAGCGTTTTCGGCAGACAGCCGCTCATGCGGCTATTCGCCGTTCCGCCCACCGTTTGCTTGATTGTATTCGGGATGGAATCGCCGACGGAACTTTCCGTAAAGATGCCGATGCTTATCTGATTCGTTCTCTGCTGATGGGCACCATTGAACACTTATTTATTCACTGGCACATGCAGGGGATGCCCAAAAGAGAAAAAAGCATTATGGATATGCTGGACCCATTTCTGGAGATTGTTTTGAGCGGCATTCGAGCCAGGAGGGAAGAGACCGGTCTTACTCTTCATCTGCAATTGGAAGACGCGCGGGCGCTCGGAAAACTTCTCCAGGCAAAGGGGAGATTGAAAAAGGACAGGCCTGAAGGCGCCAGGAAGGCTCCTCAGGCGAAAAAACACAATAAATAAAAAAACCATATAAAAGAAAGGAGTATCATCATGAGAACCAAGAAAGATTACATCAAAGGTCTGTCCAAAATGAAACGAAACCTTTATTACGACGGCCAGTTGATCGATAGGACGGACGAACTGCAGATGGATTGCCTCAATACCATCGGTACAACGTACGACGAAGCGGCCAAGCCGGAAAACCAGGATCTGTGTACGGCTATTTCTCATCTAACAGGGGAACGGATCAACCGTTTTACTCACATTCATCAAAACAAGGAAGACCTGCACAGGAAACAGGATATGACGCGCATGCTCTGCCAGAAGGTCGGCGGCTGCATCCAGCGCTGCATGGGGATTGACGGCTCCAACGCCATCTATAACGTTTCCTTTGAAGCGGACAAAGTTAACAAAGGAGCCACGCAGTATCATGAGAATTTCAAGAAGTGGCTGACCCGTTTCCAGAAGGAAGACCTTATCGGATGCTGCGCCCAGACGGACGTGAAGGGCGACCGGATGCTGCGGCCCGCCGACCAGCCGAATCCCGGCGCTTATGTGCGGATCAAGGAGAGAACCAAGGACGGTATTGTTGTTGAAGGATGCAAAGTCCATATTTCCGAGGCCTCCGTGGCCGACGAGGTGCTGGTGCTCCCCACCCGCGCATTGCGTCCGGAAGACAAGGACTATGCCGTAGCCTTCGCCGTTCCGGGTGACTGGGAGGGGCTCAAGCAAGTAGTGACCATCCATAATCTTAGACCGAGAGAACACTTTAAGCGCGGATTTATGCCGGGCGCCACCGATTCCTATATGATTTTTGAAAATTGTTTTGTGCCATGGGAAAGGGTTTTCCTGGCCGGCGAGTATCAGCACGGCGGCGCATGCGCTCTTCTTTTCGCCCTGTTCCATCGCCATTCCTATTCCGGCTGCAAACCGGCCATCGGCGATGTCATCATGGGAATGGCCGCCCTGGCGGCCGAAGTGAACAACATTCATAAGCAGTCCCACGTCCGGGAAAAGCTGGCGGAGCTGATTATGACCACCGAACTTGGTTATGCCGCTGGTTATACCGCATCCGATCTGGGCAAGCCTGAAGTCTACATGCCCGGTGTTGGTTTCATGCCCTACGGTCCCGGCTCCTTCATTCCGAATTCGATTTACTGCAACGTCGGTCGGTGTCTGTCCGGTGAGGCGGTCTGGCGCGAGGCGGAGATTCTGTGCGACATCTCCGGCGGCGTCACGGCGACCTTCCCCCACGAGAAGGATTTCGTCAATCCGGCAACAGGCGAAGCACTTTTGAAATACACCAAGCGCAATCCGAACATGTCGCCGGAGGATCAGGCCCAGTTCTGGCGGCTCTTGGGCGATGCCCTCTGTTCGGCCACCGCTGGCATCCACAACATCGGCAGCTACCACGGCGGCGGTTCGCCGATTATGGAGCAGATCGCCATCACAAACCAGTACGATATCGAGCCCCGCAAGAAACTGGTGAAATATATCGCCGGCATGAGTGGCGGCGACCGGGATGCCTTGAGCCCCGTGGCGAAAAAAGCGAAGAAATAAAGCAAACCCCCATAGTCTCACCAACAAAACCTCTCCCTCCCTGTGATCCTCCCGGAAAACAGGGAGGGAAAGGTTGTATCCTCACAATGAAAGGAGAAATTTTATGTTCGATCTGTCCAAATTTTCCTTAAAAGATAAAGTAGCCATTGTCACCGGAGGCAGCCGCGGCATTGGCCAGGCGATCGCCTACGGTTTTGCCAAAGCCGGAGCCAAGGTGGTCGTCACCAGCCGCAAGGCCCAGGATCTCGAAGCCACGGTTTCGGACATCAAGGCCTTCGGTGGAGAAGCGCTAGTTATTCCCGCTCACCTGGGCAAGATGGAAGAGATACAGAAAATGGTCGACACCGTCATGGCTAAATACGGCCGGATTGATATCCTGGTCAATAATGCCGGCGCCAGCCCCGCCATGGGGTCGGTCCTGGACTCCGATGAGCGCCTTTGGGACACCATCATGAACCTGAACTTAAAGGGAGTATATTTTGTCAGCCAGGCTGTAGCGAAGATTATGAAGAAACAGGGTGGCGGCAAGATTATTAATACAGCCTCTATCGACGGTTTCAAGCCGGAGCCGGGCGTCAGTATTTATTCCATTTCCAAGGCGGGCGTGCGCATGATCACGAAAGCCTTTGCCGGGGAGTTGGCCCCCTATAACATCCAGGTGAACACCATCGCTCCCGGTCCCATCAACACGAAAATGATGAATTCCCATTGGTGGAATCTAACTCCTGAGGAAGCCAAGAAGGCTAAAGAAGAGCTGGATAAGGTCCTGCCCATGCACCGCATCGGACAACCCGATGACATTGCCGGCGCGGCCATTTATCTGGCCTCCGCAGCCTCCAACTATACGACGGGCACAGAGATAATTATTGATGGCGGCGTGTTGCTGTCCAATATGAATATCGTGGAAGGACACTAATAGCAGTCAAGATAGATATTGATCTTGAAAAGTCCCGGCAGGCCACGCCAGGAGTTCATGCCGGGACCTATTGATTAATGGATGATCACATCGTTAGATTGAAAAAGAGAGAGGAACCATGAAGACATTAGAACATTTATTGGCGCCCATCCGGGTCAGATCCTTAGAAATACCGAATCGGGTAGTCATGCCCCCTATGGGAACAGCCCTCGGCAATGATGACAGCACCGTCAGCGAAGCGAACCTGGCCTATATAAAACGCCGGGCTCAGAGCGGCGCCGGGCTTATTATCACTGAGATCACTGAAGTGCACCCCCTTGGTTCCGCCTCACCCCGGTGCCTTGGCGTCTGGGATGATCAATTCATTCCGGGCCTGACCAAGTTTGCCGATGTGGTGCATGCCCAGGGGAGCAAGATTGCCATGCAGCTGCACCATACAGGCCGTGAAAACTATCTGCTTCAGCGGAAAAAGAAGGCTATTGGGCCTTCAGCTATCCCGAGCTATATCTTCGGTTTTCTGGGAGCGCCGCGCGAGATGACTCTGGAAGATATCGAGGAGACCATAGCGGCTTTTGGCAGCGCGTCCATTCGGGCTAAAAAGGCAGGGTTTGATGCCGTGGAGCTTCACGCGGCACATGGCTATCTCCTCATGCAGTTTCTCTCGGCCAATTGCAATCAGCGTACGGATAAATACGGAGGCGATTTCCGCGGACGATCCCGCTTCATGATCGAGTGCCTCCGGGAAGTGCGCAAACAGGTAGGCCAGGATTTCCCCATGTCCATTCGGATTTCCGGCGAGGAGTGCATCAAGAACGGCTATACCATCTCCGACATGCAGACCATTATCCCCGATCTGGTGAGTGCTGGTGCGGACATGATCAACGTGTCCTTTGGCACTCATGGCAATCCGGAAGTGAACATTGATACACCGAACCCGAGCGCTCCTGTTGAATACGCCCCGGGCTTCAAGGCGTATCTGGCCCGGAAAATCAAAGAGGTGACGAATGTCCCTGTCATTTCCGTAGGTCGTTATGTCGATCCCTATGTCATGGATGAAGTCATTGCCAGGGGAGACGCGGATCTTGTTGCTGTGGCGAGACAGCATCTGGCCGACCCCGATTTCCTGAAAAACGCCAGGGAAGGATATCCGGAAGACACTCTGGAATGCCTCGCTTGCAACCAGGGATGCATTGAGCGCCTTTCATTAGAGCAGCTCCCGATTCGTTGCGCCATTAATCCACAAACTGGTCAGGAACTGCTTTACCCGGTGGGTCCGGCGGCAGTCAGCCGCAACGTTTGGGTTGTTGGTGGTGGACCGGGCGGGCTTACTGCTGCTTTTGAGGCCGCACGCCTCGGGCATCATGTAACCCTCTTCGAGCAGGAAAAGGAGACCGGCGGAAATGTACGTTATGCCGCGAAGGCGCCCTACAAAGCAGTTTACGGTAAATATATTCAGACCCTCACGGCAAATTGCAAAAAGAAAGGTGTGGCTATCAAAACGAACACCGAAGTCACCGAGGCCATGATCGAAGCGGGCAAACCCGATGCAGTCATCCTGGCCATCGGCGCCGACAAATCCACTTGCCCGGCCGAGGGCATTAACTCATCAGTGGTTTGTGATGCCTGGCAGATCCTGGATGGCGAAGTCAAGCCCAAGGATCACGTTGTCGTCATCGGCGGCGGCCTTGTGGGTATGGAAACGGCTGATTTCCTGCGCGAGAAGGGCGTCAAGGACATTACCCTGGTTGAGATGCTGAGCAAGTCACCGGTTTTGCCGCAGGCGGCACATGGCTACATGCTGCATAAACGTCTTCGGGCAGGTGGGATCAAACTGATGTTTGGCACAACTGTAAAACTTATTACAGAAGGATCGGTTGTTGTTACCAAAAACAGCGAAGACAGTAAGCTCGAACCTGTCAACCAGGTTATTATCGCCATAGGTGTTACTCCGAGAAACACACTCAAAGACATGCTTCAGAAAAAAGGTATTCGTCATTTCATTGTCGGTGATGCCGTTGCACCCCGCCGGATTATTGAAGCGACGACGGAAGGGGCGAAAGCGGCCTGGGATATATGATTTTCTTTCTGCATTTAAGCGCTCCCTGTGTTGGCTGCGTTGTCGGCTTCTAAAATCAGCCGCGGCGGATCTGCGTTGCCTCCGTCTTGCCGCCTTGGTATCATCTTAAATGCAGAAGAAAATATTAAAAGTGTGAGATGAATTTTATGGATTTACGCGAACGCTTTATCAAGACAAATGGAATAAAGTTGCATGTCATGGAGGCAGGGCCGCAGGACGGCCAGATGATCCTCTTCCTCCATGGCTTCCCGGAATTCTGGTACGCCTGGCGCAAACAAATTCACTACTTTGCCCAAAAAGGATATCTGGTTGTCGCGCCTGACCAGCGTGGCTATAATTTGAGCGATAAACCGCAGGGTATTGCCTCATACAAAATTGATGAACTGGCCAAAGATATAGTCGGTCTGATCGACGCTTACGGCCGCAAGCAGATTTTTCTTGTTGGGCATGACTGGGGCGCGTCGGTTTCCTGGTGGGTGGCGCTTAAATATCCTGATCGCATCAAGAAGCTTGTCATCATGAACGTTCCCCATCCCAAAGTAATGGCCAAAACCATGTTTACGAATCCCAAGCAAATGGAGAAAAGCTGGTACATATTTTATTTTCAGTTACCGGGCGCGGTGGAGAAGTTTGCCTCGGCCAATAATTATGCCTGGCCTGTGCAACTCCTTGCTTCATCAAGCCGTCAGGGTGCATTCACGCAGGAAGAACTAGAAGAGTACAGAAAAGCCTTCATGCAGCCGGGCGCTTTTTCGGCTATGGTGAACTGGTACCGGGCGATGATTCAAACGCAGCAAGAACCGCCGACCAGTTTAGATGTGAAGATGCCCATGCTTTTTTTATGGGGCATGAAAGATATCGCTCTCATGTCCGAGATGGCCGATGACAGCATGGTCTACTGTAAGCAGGGCAAACTTATCAAGTTTCCCGAAGCCACACACTGGATACAGCATGAAGAAGCTGATAGAGTGAATGCTCTGATCGAAGAATTTATCGGTGTGCAAAAATAAAAAGATGCCCCGGTTCAACTGCCATTTTTAGATTTAACATCCAAAGGCCTCGGTATTTTTTTTGTAACATTGATAAAAAGTTCCTGCAAGACCTGGATGCTAAGAACGCCTTTGCGGAGATTCCATAAATTGGGCACAATGTTTCTGGCAACGTCATGTTTACTGCGGGATGAAACAAATTATAGGAACAAACTAAAATATCACAGGAGGAGTTATGAGTAAAAGAGATGTAGTATTTGTTGATGGTGTAAGGACAGCTTTCGGAACCTTGGGACGCACACTGCGTAACTTTACGATGGAACAGCTGGGCGGCATTGCCATCAAAGGCCTGCTTGCGAAAACTAAAATTATTGAAAAAGGCGCCCATGTGGATTCCGTTTTTGCCGGGTCAGCCATCGGCGGGACCTCCGCCCTGAACCCGGCCCGTTGGGCCTCCCGGGCCGGCGGTCTTCCCATGAGCACGGCGGCATCCTATGTGGAAATGCAGTGCGGTTCGGCCATCGATTCCATCAACCACGCTGCCTGGAGAATCATTGCCGGTCAGGCCGACATCATGATCGCCGGCGGTATGGAATCCTACAGCCAGGCATGCGCCAAATTTCCCATGTCGACCGAACCTTTCCGGATGATCCCTCCCCTGCCTATTGCCCCGACACTTTCCCCCTTTCCCGAGGAGTGTATAGGAATGGGATTGACCGCGGAGAATTTGCAAAAGCAGTATAATATATCGCGTCAGGCGCAGGATGAGTTCGGTCTGCGCAGCCAGATATTGGCCAAGAAGGCTATGGACGCCGGTTATTTCGTGGATGAGATTATTCCCGTCATGGTTCCCCAGGGAAAGAAGAAACCGCCCCTGGAGTTCAAAGTGGACGAGCATCCCCGTACGACCTCCATAGAAGCCCTGTCGGCCCTGTCGCCGGCGTTCATTAAAGACGGAACGGTCACCGCTGGAAACGCCTCCGGTCGTAACGACGGCGCCTGCTTCGTTCTGATGATGACCCGCGAGAAGGCCGAGCAGCTGGGATACAAACCGATGGCCAAATGGATCAGTGGTGGCGATTTCGGTGTCGATCCCAAGATCATGGGCATCGGGCCGGCTTATGCCATTCCTCAGGCCCTGAAGCGCGCCAACCTGAAGATTGCCAATATGGACGTCATGGAATGTAATGAGGCCTTTGCCGTGCAGAACCTGGCGGTCATTGCGGAACTCGAGAAGCAGATGGGCGAAAAGATTAATATGGACAAATGGAACCCCAACGGCGGCGCGATTGCCTTCGGTCATCCCAACGGCGCTTCGGGCTCCCGTCTTTGTATCTTTACGATGAAAGAGTTGATCCGCAAGGGCGGCAAGTATGGCTTCTTCAGCTCCTGCTGCGGTGGCGGTCTGGGTGTAGCCACAGTCATTGAGAATCTGCAGCGCTAGCATTTTACACGAACTGCCCTGAGCGGGAAAGTGTAAAAAATCGTAGTATTTAATTTTTTTGTGCCGCCAGGTTCACCATATCCTGGCGGCATTTTGCTTGTGACCTTCAGGTTACTGATTACCAAATATTAATTGCGGTAATCCGCAATTTTAGAAGCGAGAGGAATTATGGCCGAAAAATTTATTAGCGATAGAAATTTAAAGTTTTTGCTCTATGAAATGTTTGATGCAGAGTCCCTTCTTAAGTATCCCCGTTATGCCGATCACAGCCGTGAGGTCTTTGACATGGTTCTGGAAACGGCAATGAAGATGGGAAAAGACCTTTTCAAACCGATTTTTTCAGAAATGGATAAGCAGGCGCCGGAATATGTGAAAGGCGAGGTCAAGGTTCATCCTCAGGTCAGGACGATCATGCGGGAGTGTGGTGCCGGGGGGTGGATTGGCGCTACCTTCAACTGTGAGCACGGCGGGCAGCAATTACCGGAAATGGTGGGCATGATGGTACCGACGGCGATCTTTGCGGCTGCCAATTATTCCGCCGCCGTCTTTCATGGCCTTACAGGGGGGGCAGCGGGGCTGATCGCTTCCTACTGTTCGCAAGAGATGAAAGACATGTATCTTCCCAAGATGATGGCCGGCGAGTGGCAGGGAACAATGGCGCTCACGGAACCCCAGGCGGGCAGTTCTCTGACTGATATCACCCTGACGGGAGAACCGACGGATCAGGGTTATTACAAATTCAAAGGGCAGAAGATTTTTATCTCCGCCGGCGAACACGATGGCGCGGATAATGTCATCCACCTGGCCATCGGCAGAATTAAGGGCGCTCCTGCCGGCATTAAGGGCATCTCCCTCTTTGTCATTCCTAAAAAACGAATCGAAAACGGTAAACTGGTTTTCAATGATGTTAATTGTGCCGGTATCTACCACAAACTGGGCTATCGCGGCGCACCCATCACTCAACTGGCTTTCGGTGAAAACGATGATTGCCGCGGCTGGTTGGTTGGCGAACCCAACAAGGGCCTTTCTTACATGTTCCAAATGATGAACGGAGCAAGGATTGATGTGGGCTTGGGTGCAGCCTGCATTTCGTCGGCTGCTTATTACGCCTCCCTGGAATATGCCAAAGAACGTCCTCAGGGTCGCAGACTTTCTTCCAAAGATCCGCTCTCAGCGCAGGTGCCCATTATCGAGCATGCGGACATCAAAAGAATGCTTCTGTTCCAGAAGGCCATAGTTGAAGGATCGCTCTCATTGCTCATGCAGTGCAGTCTTTACCATGACATGGAAAAAGTCACCGAGGGCGAGGAGCATGAGAATTACAATCTTTTGCTAGAACTTCTTACTCCTGTGGCGAAGACTTATCCTTCGGAGATGGGAATTCTCTCCTGCAGTCAGGGTCTCCAGATTCTGGGCGGCTATGGCTATTGCGACGAGTTCCCTCTGGAGCAGTTCTATCGCGACGTCCGGATTCATCCGATTCACGAGGGCACGACCGGCATTCAGGGTATGGATCTTTTAGGTCGCAAAATGATGATGAAAAAAGGCAAGGCCGGTCAGCTCTACCTGGCCAACGTTCGCAAGGCCATCAAGGCGGCGGAAGATGATGCCGAAATGAAACCTTTTGCAGCTGCCCTCGAAACGGCATTAGGAAAGTTGGAAAAAGTTACTGCCCATCTCTTTGGCGTTGCCGCCAAGGAAGGCCCGGAAATGTTTCTGGCCGATGCCACGCTTTACCTGGAATTCTTCGGTATTATTGCCATTGCCTGGCAGTGGCTGCTGCAGGCAACCGTGGCAAAAAAAGCGCTTAAGGGGAATGTTGGCTCCGGCGATGTCAATTTCTACAATGGCAAAGTATGCACCTGCCGTTATTTCTTCGGCTATGAACTGCCCAAGATTGAAGGTTTGGCCACACGCCTGCTAAACGGCGACGGCCTGACGGTAACCATGAAAAACGATTATTTTGAAGAATAATGGATAAACTTTTTTTGTTGGGTAGAGCCTTTGCGGCTCGGCCCATACCATTTCGCTTTCAAAGGATAACGAGCCGACGACGCTGCCAACAAAGTTAGCCAAAGAAAGCGAAATGGTATCAACAGATTAGGAGATGATATGGATATTTTGACAAGCAAGCAAAACGGCATTCTCGTAATTGAATTCAACCGGCCGGAAAAGAAAAACTCCATCACTGCTGCGATGTATCAGATGATAGCGGACGCGCTGAAAGACGCGCAAAGCGACGTGGCGGTACGCGTCATATTATTTAGCGGCAAGCCGGAAATTTTTACCGCAGGAAATGATCTGGAAGACTTCATGAATAGTTCTTCACAGGTCGAGCTTGCCGATCGTCCGGTAGCGCAGTTCATGTTACAACTCAGTCAGGCAACAAAGCCTGTTATCGCCGCGGTAGCCGGCGCGGCAATCGGTATCGGTACGACAATGCTGCTGCACTGCGATCTGGTCTATGCCGCCGATAACGCGAAGTTCTCGATGCCGTTTGCCAAGCTTGGCCTGTGTCCGGAATTTGCCTCCAGCATGCTGTTGCCGCAGATAGTTGGCTATCAGCGCGCGGCGGAAAGGCTTTTTTTTGGTGAACCGTTTTCAGCACATGAAGCTTTTGAAATTGGTCTGGTCAACAAAGTTTTGCCGCTTGATGAACTCCTGACGTTTGCCAAGGCGCAGGCAACAAAGCTTACGTCATTGCCGGCATCATCGTTGCGCATGACAAAGAGTTTAATGAAATCCGGCCAGACTGATGCAGTATTGGCGAAGATGTCGGAAGAAGGAAAACATTTCAGCGCGATGCTGCTGGCGCCGGAAGCCAAAGAAGCGTTCAACGCATTCTTCGAAAAACGCAAACCGGATTTTACTAAATTTTCATAAGTCCACTTTTATGTGGGTTGCTTGACTATCAATATCAAAAACAATAATTTCTAACTTTCCGTTTGCTGTTTTCATTTTAATAAAAAGCGCCGAAATAGTTTTTCTTATCGTAAGACCTGATAACAAAAGGGTTTAATAGAACTATTCCGGATTACATTTCAAAATATTCAGCATTACTCCCATTATTGCTTCTGTTGGAAGTGAACAATACTATATTATTTGCAAATAAATAAATTATTCCAAGCATTTTTGTGTCTTTCATTATTTTCTTGACAGTCATCCGGCATTCGCTTATAACATTAAAGTTGAACTTTAATGTTTGGGCTTGCCTATGAAACTGAAAATTGGTGAAATAGCAAAAAGAAGCGGCGTTCGTGCCTCCACGATCCGCTATTATGTGCAGGAGGGGCTACTGCCCAAACCCGAAAAGGCCAACGAAAAAATGGCCTACTACAATGAGGGCTGCATTGATAGACTGCAAATCATTCAAGAGCTTCAGGAAAAACGCTACTTTCCGCTCTATCTCATCAAAAATATTTTGCGCCGCATGGATGAAGGCCTGAGTCTGCCGGAGGCGGAAACGGTGGAAAACGCTGTTTTCGGTTCGGATGATCGCATTGGTCGTGGACTTATCGATCGCCCTGCCTTTCTTGCCGCGACAGGCCTTACGGAAAAAGAGTTAAAGCAGGCCGAGAACTTGGGCATTCTTATTCCCTTTACCACCGGCGCAGATAAAACGCTTTATAACGAAGATGATATACGCATTGGCCGGGATGGCCTCAAAAAAATGATCAAACTGGGGCTGGCGCTCGACGAGTTATCATTTTTCGTAGAACTGGGCAAAAAAATAGTGGCAAAAGAAATGGCGTTGCGCCGCAAAATTGTTGCCGGTAAATCCACAAGAGAAAATATTCTCATCACCGCCGAACTCACGCGAATTGGCGATTTCTATCGCGACTATATTCTGCGGCGCTTGTTCCAGAAGCAGGTTGAGCAGAACATTCAAAAGAGTCTTGTTAAAAAAAGAAAATCTGCCGCAAAGATTTAGCGGCAACAAAATATAAGGAGGTGTGTCATGTACAATACTGCGATTACGCAAATGTTCGGAATCAAATACCCCATTATCTGCGGAGCAATGATGTGGTTGTGTAAACCAAAGCTCTGCGCGGCCGTCTCCAACGCCGGCGGCATGGGCAACCTCACGGCGGGCAATTATGAAACGGCCGATGAATTTCGTGCGGCAATTCGGCAAACACGCGAACTCACCGATAAACCTTTTATGGTGGCAATTACCCTTTTGCCTTCCGTGCGGATAACGCCGGAGCATCATAAAATATATGTGAAAGTCTGCGCGGAAGAAAAGATTGCCGGTATCGAGTTTTCCGGCACACCGCTGGATAAAGTCGCCGGAATGGAAGCCGTTGAAATGCTGAAAAAAGCCGGTGTAAAAATGTTCCACAAAGTTGGTGCAGTGCGTCACGCGCAACATGCGGAGAAAATCGGATTTGATGGTATTTACGCGGCGGGGATCGAAGAGGGTGGCCATCCCTTAAATGACGATGTCACCTCTATGGTGCTTACACCAAAGATTGTTTCCTCGGTAAAGATTCCTGTTGTTACCGTCGGCGGCATTGCTGATGGCCGGACCATGGCAGCAGCATTGACGCTCGGGGCGCAGGGCGTAATGATGGCGAGTCGCTTTATCGCAACAAAAGAGTGTGAAGTGCATGAAAATATCAAGCAGGAGTTAATCCGCAAGCAGGAATTTGATACGGTTATTTACGGCAAATCCATCGGTTTACAGGGTCGCGGCCTTAAATCCAAAGTGCTGGAAGAGGTGTTGGCCATTGAAGCGCGGCATGGTGGCTTTGAAGAATTGATTCCGCTTCTTTCCGGTCAGAGAGTCAAAGAGGCGTGGGAGACTGGCGATGTGAATTATGCGCCACTGATGGTGGGCCAATCCATCGGCCTAATCAACGATATTCCCACCTGCAAGGAGTTGCTGGAAAGAATGGCGGCTGAAGCTTGCTATTCTTTGGAAAAGGCAAGCAAAGCTTGCAACGGATAAACAGTACCGACAATAAATGAACTGAATTGTTTATCTAAAATAGCTTGATGTGCATAGGGTAAAAACTGAATTCCCGCTTTCGTAACCTGATCACCTAATACCCTAAAGGGCACGCGAGGTGACGCGAGGTCATAAGCAGGAATGACAGATCATAAAGAAAAGGAGCAGTTATGAAAACACGTATCACTGAAATGGTCGGAATCAAATATCCGATTGTGCTTTCCGGCATGAGCTGGATCAGCACTCCTAAGATGGTTGCGGCAGTATCCAACGCTGGAGGTCTGGGAATTCTGGCTACGGGGCCGCTCAGCAGCGCACAAACACTTGAAGCTATTCGGGAGGTCAGGAAATTAACGGATAAACCCTTTGGTGCCAATGCTACACTGATGTTTCCGGGAGCCGCGGAAAATGCCAAAGTCCTTTTGCAGGAAAAAGTACCGGTCATTAATTTTGCGCTGGGCAAAGGTGACTGGATTGTTAAGGAAGCGCATAAATACGGTGGCAAGGTTTTTGCCACCGTTGTCAACGTCCGTCATGCCAAACGGGCTCAGGATTATGGCAGTGACGCGGTTATCGCCACCGGCCAGGAGGCGGCAGCTCACGGCGAAGATGTCACATCGCTTGTGCTCGTTCCGCATCTTGCCGAAAATTTGCAAATACCGGTTATTGCCGCCGGAGGTTTTGCCGACGGCCGGGGATTAGCGGCGGCACTTGCTTTAGGCGCCGAAGGCATCGCCCTGGGCACGAGGCTGATGGTGACAAAGGAGAGTCCGCTGCATAACAACTACAAAAAAATGACAATGGAAAAAGAAGTCTATGACACGCTTTTCTCCAAGCGTTTTGATGGCATTCTGTGCCGCGTGATGAAAACTGATGCCGCCAAAAGGGCGATCAAAAGAGGCTTGAACCTGCCCGCTGCCTTTTTCAATTCACAGGAAATTGCCAAACGGGTCAATATTCCTTATTTCAAATTGTTTCTCGGCGTTCTGGCATCAGGCTGGGCAAACGCCAAACAGCTAGCCTTTATGGCCAACGCCTTTAAAGCTTTTAATCTGGCAACGGAAGACGGAGACACAAAGACCGGCGTGTTACCTGTGGGCCAGGTGCAGGGATTGATTCATGACGAACCGACAGTTGCGGAGTTGTTTGAGAGAATGGTAGCAGAAGCGCAAAAGGCACAGGCAAAAGTTAACGCAGCGCTATCTTAAGAAAGGGCGTATTGTAATTTAATGCGTGTTGTGATATGGTGTTGTGTAAGACTATTAATGAGAAGGGAGAAATGCAATCATGTCGGTAGCAACAGTATTGAAAGATATGGAAAAGTTGATCGGAAAGGAAATTTTTGTTTCCGATTGGACACAGGTCACGCAGGAGCAGATTAACAAATTTGCCGATAGCACAAAAGATCATCAGTGGATTCATGTCGATGTGGAAAAAGCAGCCAAAGGGCCTTTCGGCAAAACCATCGCGCACGGGTTTCTTACTCTTTCCCACCTGCCGTTTTTCAGCTATCAGGTTCCGCTCAAATTCGAAGGGGCAAAGATGTCGATTAACTACGGCCTGGATAAAGTGCGGTTTATCAATCCCGTCGTTTCCGGTGCAAAAATCCGCGACCGCATTGTACTGTCTGGGCTGGAAGAAAGACCTGACAATCGGGTTCTGATGACTCAGATACACACGATAGAGATAGAAGGACAGGAAAAACCGGCGTGTGTTGCGCAGGCACTGGCGATGATTTTCTTCTAGAATTGATAGCATTCACATCACCATTGTTACATGATCAAAAAAAGGGTTGCGGAAAAATCCGCAACCCTTTTTTATTTAATACATATTACTGATTCTAGCAGGTAAAGGCCTCATCGGTCATTTCCAACGGAGTCTTATCGCCCGCTTTGATGGCTTCGCAACGGGCCTTCACGGTCGTCAGGATTTCATTAGCGAAGAATTTCGCGGATGCGATTCTGCCGCTATAGAAAGCAGCGTCTTTGTCCGCTCTCTGCAGCGCTTTCTTCTTACCTAACGAAGCGGCGCCCTTGGCTTCATAGGTGGCTTCCAGTTTCTCAAAGGCAACACCACCGGCTTCGAGCAGGAAATGGCCGAGCATCACGTCTCCGAAGAGTTCCAGGAATTTGCAGGCATTGAGGATGGGAAGGAGGAAGTCCCCCGATTTTCCGGCCTGTGCGAAAAACATGGTCAGCTCGAGCCAGGCGTTGGAGGCTTCTTCCAGGAGGCTGGCAGCCTTGCCGAGTTCCGGATTGGCTTTCATCTTTGCGATGTTGGCCTGGATCAGAACGGCCAGGTTCATAATGTTGGCGCCCTTTTTCTGACCCAGACTCCTGCCTACAAGGGTCAGGGCCTGAATGCCGTTGGTTCCCTCATAGATGGTGGCGATCTTCTCATCACGCAAATACTGCTCAACGGGATACTCGGAGCAGTAACCGTAACCTCCGTAAACATCCATCGCCATGGAGCAGACCAGAAGTCCCTTATCGGAGCAGTAGGCCTTGACCACCGTGGTCATTAGATCCTGGAAGCCCTCCCATGTCGCCTTTTCTTCCTCCGTCTTGGCTACTTTGGACTTATCCATACAATAGGCAACGAAGTAACACATGGATCGCATTCCTTCGACGTGGGATTTCATCCACAGAAGTTTCCGCCGGACGTCGGGATGGTTGATGATGGTTACAGGCTTGGCGTCGGGGTTCTTCATTTCCCAGATGGCTGTGCCCTGAACCCGCTCCTTGGCATATTGAACGGCATGCTCAAAAGCCGCCGAAGCTGAATCCAATCCCTGCATTCCTGTTCCCAGTCTGGCTTCGTTCATCATCTGGAACATGATCTTCATGCCGGTGCGTGCCTCGCCCAGAAGCTCCCCGATGCAATTTCCATCTTCGCCGAAGTTCAGGGTTGCCGTAGCTGATCCTTTGATGCCCATCTTATGCTCGATGCCGCCCGTATGGACATCATTGGATTCGCCTAAAGATCCGTCATCATTGACTTTGATTTTGGGTACGATGAAAATGGAGATGCCTTTTGTTCCAGGAGGATCACCTTCGATCCGGGCCAGGACGGGATGAATGATATTCGGGGTGAGATCATGATCGCCCGAGGAAATAAAGCACTTAGTCCCCGTGATCAGGAATTTCCCGTCAGGAAGCCGCTTTGCCGTCGTTTTCGATGCTCCTACATCGCTTCCCGCACCCGGTTCGGTGAGGCACATTGTTCCGGCCCATTCGCCGGCAAACATCTTGAACATGTATTTATTCTTCTGCTCCTCTGTCCCGTATGTTTCAATGAGGCCGGCAGCGCCGTGGGTAAGCCCCGGATACATCATGAAGGCATAGTTGGCTGCACCCATAAGTTCTGTTACGGCAAAAGCAATGGAACGTGGCAGACCTTGCCCGCCCACTTCAGGCGACTCCGAGGGAGCAAGCCACCCGGCTTCGATAAACTTTTTCCATGGTTCGTGGAAACATTTGGGAATGGAAACCTTTCCGTCCTTAATTGTGCACCCTTCCTTGTCGCCTTCGGCGAGCGTCGGGGCAATGACATTGACGGCCAGCTTTTCGGCCTCGTTCATTATCATCAACAAGTCATCTTTGGAGAAGTCTTTAAAGGCTTCCGTTTCAAACAGCTTTTCAATGCCCAACTGTTCAAAGAGAACAAACTGTTGATCCCGCGTATTTACTAATAAATTGCTCATAATTAACTCCCTTCTTAATGTTTTGATATTTCAAACGTTAAAAACGTCCGTTGATTAAAGTTGGTTCCTTAATTTTAGGAGTATGACTATAATTCTAAATTTGACCAGAAGTCAATCAAAATATACTAAGCAACGTCAGTAACAGTTGTTTCCGAAATTAAAATTAAAGGAAAATAGACCGATGTATTTAAATTTGTTTATTATTTCTCTTGAATGCATGATATTCGGCCAGTTTTGCCAGGGCGAACATAGCCCGGGGGATACCTTCATAAAGGGGAATACTAGCTGATTTAAGGACTTCTTCCACCGTTTCCAGTGTTTTCCGAATCAGGGGGTTGGGCTGGAACTGCCTCCAGGCAACAACTAATGGCTTCCCCCTGGTATGTTTGCGAGCCTCTTGGGCTAGATAGACAGCAATCTTTTCGGTTGAGGCTCCCTGACCGCGGCTATATAACCAATCCATGTGCAGTGAAATAATAAACATATCCAGATAAGACGTGGCGGAAAGCATATCCAGTGTTTTTCCCAATAGTTCCGGCTCCAAAAGTACTATATGCGCATCCACGGGATTACGGATCATATTACCAGCCGGAGGGATAAATTCACGCAGTTTTGTCATTAAATCCTCAGGTAAGGCTGGAAGTTCCAATCCCACTTTGGCGCAACTATCTGCCGCGGCGACACCCACACCTCCTCCGGTGCCGATGACCGCCACACCCTTGCCCGTTGATTTTCCCAGATGTAAAAAGGCCAGTGCTACTTCCGCCATTTCTTCCAATGATTCCACCCGAATGGCCCCGCTCTGCCTGAAGAAAGCGTTCCAGGTTTTCTCGCCGCCGGCGAGTGATCCGGTATGAGAGGCAACAGCTCTGGCGCCTGATTCGGATAAGCCGGCCTTGAGAATTATTACCGGTTTGGTTTTGTTTATTTGAGTAACCAGATCAAGCAGCCTGCGCCCATCCTTAACTCCTTCCAAGTACATAGTTATGATCTGTGTTTTATCATCCTGCGCCAGATATTCCAGAAAATCAGTGCTATCCAGTGTCAACGCATTACCGTAGCTGAAGACTTTGCTGAAAAAGACGCCGAGGCGCTCTGAAGCATAGTTGGTATAATCCTGGGCATTGCCGCCACTCTGGCTGACAAAAGCCACCGGGCCGCTCTTATCGGATGCCCCGATCCAAGTCAGAATGCGTGACTCGGGTACGTATAGCCCCATACAGTTAGGGCCTACTACATTGAGGCCACCTTCCTGCGCAATTTTTTCAATTTCCTCCTGCAACCGAATACCTTCTGCTTCTCCCGTTTCTTTAAAGCCGGAAGAAAAGATATGTATGTTTTTACTGCCGGAAGCCACGCAATCTCGGAGCGCAGAGGGTACATAAGGCGCAGGAACCGATATGATCACAAGATCGATTGGTTTGCCGATCGCCACAAGGCTGGGGTAAACTTTGAGGCCAAGTATTTCATCCGCATGAGGATTAATGGGATAGAGCTCTCCGGGAAATCCGAAAGCGGCAATACAGGCAAACATGCCGGGGAACCCTTCGGAGTGAGTTCGGGTTGCGCCAATCACGGCAAGTGAGCGGGGATGAGTCATGACATCCAGTGCTGCGTTTATTTCCTTCACTTTATTGACGCGCGGCGTCTTTTTTTCTGCAGGTGTTTCCTTCTCACTCAGGACGACCAAAGCATCAACAGCAATGACCTTTCCCTTCGGCGTAATAATCAGTGGATTAATATCAATTTCTTTGATGCCGGGTTGCTCCAGGCCAAGACGAGATAGTCCCAGTAATACGGCCACTAATTGGTCTTTCTGGGCTGCCGCTTCGCCACGGAAATTACCCAGTAATTTGCTTGAAGACAGTTCATCGATCATTTGCCGGGCCTGAATTGCGGAAAAAGGAGCGATACGAAAGGTTGTATCCGCGAGAGCCTCTGTAAAAATACCACCCAGACCAAACATAACCGCAGGGCCAAACTGAGCATCGCGAAATAATCCGGCAACAAATTCCCGCTTGCCCTCAACAAGGGGCTGAATCAGACAGCCTTCCCAATCAGCGCCTGCGGCCTGCTTGATCGTGCGAAAGGCATCGCGGACTTCTTTGGCCGATTTCAGGTTAACCTTTACCAGATCTCGTTCTGTTTTATGCGTGAGTTTTGCGCCGTGGCCTTTGGCAACAACAGGAAACCCGATTTTTTGCGCGCGCAAAACAGCTTCATTTGTGCTCATGACAATTTTATCTTTGACAACCGGTACTCCGTAATGACTCAACAATTTTTTTGATTCATCTTCAGACAGGTTCAACCGTCCTTCTCTGTTGGCGTGATCAAGAATAGCTGTCGGTTTCATCATTTTCTCCATCCAATTTCAGGTATGCGGTTCCAAATCGAATTTGAAACGCATGTTCATTCTGTGACAAACGTCGAAGCGATAATACAAAAAAAAGCAAATGTCAATAATTCCTTAATTGGTTTTAGCAAAAAGGAATGATTGATGCGCGCATTCTGGTTTGGAATCCGCATTTAGTTTGTGTCTTATTTAGTCTTTTCTGAAATATGAAATTAATGGATAAAATTCTTGTATTTTTATTTTTGATACATTTTAAATGTAACGCAATAACTTAATAATTGCAATTATTATCCATAATTACATTTAGATGCTTTGAGCAGATAGGCAACTCAGATTATCCTTGACATTGAGAAACCTTATTCATATCCTCAATCCATCTTTGATTAGCACTGCGGCAATTGAGCACGCCAATGAAATTGCGGATAAGCTTGGACACTGAAACCTTAAGCCCACGAAATTTCTGGATTCCGGCACTCGTGCCCTCGCGTCATCTTCAGGTGATCAGGGTATTCGCCGGAATGACGCTGTAAAAAGATTCAGAGGCAAGGCGCGCAAGCCGTGAGGAATGAATCCTGCTATTGCGCAGGCCGCAGGAGCCTGCCCTGGCAAAGGCCGGGGGACTTTGGAAGTGTCATTGATGAGGAGTACGTATGGCCAAACTAACACTAGATGAGTGGATTTCCCGCTTAAAGAAAAATAAGAGCTTTAATCATAACGCTGCGGCAATTGTGGAAATCCCTGCCAAACAAGGCGATTGGGAAGATTATCCCGCCTGGGTGAATCCTTCACTGCGCAAGGTTCTAGAGAAGCGCGGGATGGAGAAGCTCTACAAGCATCAGGCGCAGGCGGTGCGCTTTATTCGCAACGGTCAGGATGTCGTACTGGTGACACCGACAGCCAGTGGTAAGACCCTTTGCTACAATCTGCCTGTGCTGCAAAGCATTCTGGAAGAGCCGGAAACACGCGCCTTATATCTTTTTCCGACCAAAGCGCTGGCCCAGGATCAGATGCATGAAATCCACAGCCTGATTACCGATCTTGCGGCCGACATCAAAACCTTTACCTACGACGGCGATACGCCCGACAACGCGCGTCAGGCCATCCGCAAGCAGGGGCATATTGTCGTGACCAATCCCGATATGCTGCACGCGGGCATTCTGCCGCATCATACTAAATGGCAAAAGCTATTCGTTAATTTAAAATACATCGTCATTGACGAACTGCATATTTACCGCGGCATTTTCGGCTCGCACTTTGCCAATGTTATCCGCAGGCTGGTGCGGATTTGCCGTTTTTACGGCGCTAATCCCGTTTTCATTTGTTGCTCGGCCACCGTGGCCAATCCGCGAGAACACGCGGAAAAAATTCTGGAGCGTCAGGTAGCGCTGCTCGATAAAAGCGGCGCGCCCACGGCGGCTAAAACTTTTATTCTGTATAACCCGCCCATCGTCAATCGTGAACTGGGCATTCGGCAAAGCGCCATGACGCCCGCGCGCAAGATCGCTTCCGACCTAATCGACAACGATATTCAGACCATTGTTTTTGCCACCAGCCGCCTGAATGTCGAAGTGCTGACCAAGTATCTCAAAGATAAATTTGTAAAGACCAAACCGCTGGCTGATCATTTCGTGACCGGCTATCGCGGCGGCTATCTGCCCAATCTGCGCCGCGAGATCGAAAGCGGCCTGCGCACCCGCGAAGTCATGGGGGTCATCAGCACTAACGCTCTGGAACTGGGCATCGATATCGGCAATCTGGAGGCCTGCATCATGACCGGCTATCCCGGTTCGATCGCCAGTACCTGGCAGCAGGCGGGACGTGCGGGCAGGCGCACAGGACGTTCCCTGGCGATCCTCATCGCCCGGAGCAATCCGCTGGATCAGTTCATTATGGAAAATCCCGATTACTTTTTTGCTCTGTCGCCCGAGCATTGCCGCATCAATCCCGATAACCTTCTCATCCTTTTGCACCACATTAAAAGCGCGGCTTTTGAACTGCCCTTTGAAAAAGGAGAAAAATTCGGCGGCGAGAATCTGGAAGAATTTCTGGACTATCTGGAAGAAAAAGGCGTATTGCACAAAACCAATGACCGCTGGCACTGGGCGGCGGAAAGCTATCCGGCGGATGAGATAAGCCTGCGGGCGATTAATCCCGAAAATGTGGTTGTTGTTGATACCACCGACGCGGGTAACCACAAGGTGATTGCTGAAGTGGATTGGGACAGCGCCTTCACCGCCGTGCATGATGAAGCCATTTATATGCTGGCCTCCGAGCAGTATCACGTGGACAAACTCGATCTGGAACGCAAGAAAGCCTATGTGCACAAGGTGGATTCGGATTACTACACCGACGCCATGACCTATACCAATGTGCGGGTGATCGACTCTTTTGAAAACCACCACGAGGCCGGAGCAATTGTGGAACACGGTGAAGTGCAGGTCGTGAGCAAGGTAGTGGGTTACAAAAAGATTAAATTTTATACATCGGAGAATCTGGGCTACGGTGATGTGAATCTGCCGGAAAAAGATATGCACACCACCAGCTACTGGTTTACTATTCCGCGCGACCGTTTGCGCCAGCTCAATTTTACCGCGGCCGAAATTATTGATGGCCTGTCGGCTCTGGCCTACACGCTGCAACATATATCGGCCATGTATCTGATGGCGGATACGCATGATATCGACCGGTCGCTGGGCGATAAAAGTGGCGAGTGGTTTGTGAGCCAGGGGAAAACCGGACGCGTCATCACTTCGTTTAATGCCGGGAAACCGGAAATGACCGATAATAAAACCGGGGCAAGAATTGACGAATTCGATCCGACCATTTTTATTTTTGATTCCTATCCGGGCGGCATTGGTTTTTCCGAGCTGCTCTATCGAGAGCACGCCAATTTGCTTTTAGCCGCCAAGAGCCTGATTGAAAAATGCCCCTGTGCATACGGTTGTCCGTCCTGCGTGGGGCCGACATT
>OCZT010001038.1_pt1 | contig 28568 bp, 26 predicted proteins | sample 1539031 | NCBI WGS metagenome assembly OCZT01 (sample SAMEA3539308, study PRJEB22396) | soil metagenome | biome: tundra; feature: field; material: soil | place: USA | collected 2010-05 | depth 0.15 m | reverse complement strand
TCAGCGTTGCTGCAGTGGCTCCCGCTTCCGCGCATGGCTTCCATGGCGGCTGGGGCCACGGCTTCGGCTTCGGCGGCCTCTATATCAACACCGGCGTCAGCGACTGTTATCAGCAGCAGATGGTTCAGACCCGCCATGGCCTGCGCCTGCGCACCGTCAACGTCTGCGCCTACGACATCTACTGATCGAGCACACTCTGCTCACGGTGAAAGCCCCGATTGCGTCAGCGGTCGGGGCTTTCCAGGTTGAGGCTATTCGTCGACGAAGGTGATGGTGTCGGCAACGCTGGCGCGCGATGTCCGATAGCTGTTGGCCTTGTGTTCGCGATCCGGGAAACCAAACGAAATGCCACAGACTACCCGCCGGTCATCGCCGAGCCTGAAATGGCGCCGGATCAGGCCAGAATGACGAGCAAGCGCCGCCTGCGGGATGGTGCCGAGACCCAATGCCTGCGCGGCCAGCAGGAAATTGCCGACATATGCACCGCAGTCGATCGCACCATAAATGCCCAGCGCTTCGTCGGTGTGGATGATGGCAACGTGCGGCGCACCGAAGAAATTGTAGTTCTCCAGTGCCTGCTTCGCGTAGCCCGCCTTGTCGCCTCTGGGTATGCCGAGCGAGTTGTAAAGCTGAAAGCCGCTTTCGCGGCGCCGCTCCAGATAAACGCCCAAATATTCGCGCGGAAACGGAAAGTCCCCGTCTGCCGGCGCGCCGGAACTGGCCTCGGCGTAGATCTCGTTGCGGAAGCGTTCCTTCGCATCGCCACTCGCGATCACGAGCTGCCACGGCTGGCTGTTGCACCACGACGCCGTACGCTGGGCAGCCGTTAGTATGCGATCGATGGTTGGGCGCGGCACCGGGTCGGGCCGGAACGCGCGACATGAATATCGTTCGCTCAGCAACTCCTCCAGCACGCCGATCCGCTCTTCGACGCTGTGCCGGCTGGCCGGCGCCTCCACGACGGCATCCGGCATGATCATCGCCCCTTGGTCGGGATCTTGTTGAACGGCACATCCTTGTCGACGCGGATGTCGCCGGGCAGGCCGAGCACGCGCTCGGCGATGATGTTGCGCAGGATTTCATCGGTGCCGCCGGCAATGCGGGTTGACGGCGACGACATCATCATGGCCTGGAACTGACCGGCCGCCTCGGCGGTCTCCGGATCGGTGAGCATGCCGCTGGCGCCCTGCAGATCCATCGCGTACATCGCGATGTCCTGCAGCATCGTGCCGGCAACCAGCTTGCCGATCGAGTTTTCCGGTCCCGGACGTTCGCCCCTGGAAAGGGCCGAGACCGCCCGGTAGTTGGTGTATTTCAGGCCGCTGTTCTTCACCGCCCAGTTGGCGAGCCTGGAGCGCGTCGCGCGATCGTCGATCGCAAGTCCGTCCTCGGTCATCAGGTTGCTGCAGAACTCGAACAGTTCGGGGAAGCCGGTCGCCAGCCGCGAGCCGATCGTCATCCGCTCGTTCATCAGCGTGGTCAGCGACACGTTCCAGCCGTCGCCGACGGCACCGAGCCGCTGCGAATCCGGAACGCGCAAGTCGGTGAAGAACACCTCGTTGAATTCCTGCATGCCGTTGGCCTGCTTGATCGGCTTGACCTCGACGCCCCTGCTTTTCATGTCGATGTAGAACATCGTCAGGCCCTTGTGCTTGGGCACGTTGGGATCGGTGCGGGTGATGAGAATCCCATAGTCCGAGTAATGCGCGCCCGAGGTCCAGATCTTCTGGCCGTTGATGATCCAGTGATCGCCGTCGCGCTCGGCGCGGGTGCGCAGGCCGGCGACGTCGGATCCACCGGCGGGCTCGGAGAACAGCTGGCACCAGATTTCCTCGCCGGAGGCGATCTTCGGCAGATAGCGCCGCTTGTCGGCTTCGCTGCCATAGGCCATCACCGTCGGCCCGCACATGCCCTCGCCGATCTGGAACGGGCTGGTGAGCTTGAAATAGACGCCCTCTTCCTGCTGCCAGATCACGCGTTCGACCGGCGTTGCGCCGCGCCCGCCATATTCCTTGGGCCAATGCAGGCAGACCCAGCCGCCGTCGGATTTCTTCTTTTGCCAGGCTTTGGCGACCTCGACGATGTCGGCCTTCTTCAGCTTGATCCGGCCGAGCGAGGATTTGGTGAGCTCCGCCTCGAATTCCTTCGGCGCGTTGGCGTCGATCCACTTGCGGGCTTCGGCGCGGAACGCGGCTTCCTGCGGGGTGTCATCGAAATTCATGGCGGCTTCCTCTCTCCTGTCATTCCGGTGCGCGCGCAGCGCGAACCCGGAATCTCGATCCAAAACTTCTGGATTCCGGGTCTGCGCCTGACGGCGATCCCGGAATGACGATCTAGGATCTTCCCCTGGTCGGTATCTTGTTGAACGGCACATCCTTGTCGACCCGGATGTCGCCGGGCAATCCGAGCACGCGCTCGGCGATGATGTTGCGCATGATCTCGTCGGTGCCGCCTTCGACGCGGGTCCCGGGCGCGCGCAGCAGCATCGCCTGGAATTTTCCGGCAGCTTCCGCTTCCTCGGATCCGCTCAGCACGCCGGCCGCACCCTGCAAGTCGAGTGCGTAGGTCGCGACATCCTGGATCATCGAGGCCGCGACCAGCTTGCCGATCGAATTCTCCGGTCCGGGGCGTTCGCCCTTCGACAGCGCCGAGATCGCGCGCAGGCTGGTGTATTTCAGCCCGCTGGCGCGCACGGCCCAGTTGGCGAGTTTCGAGCGGACGCTGCGATCGTCGATCGCGAGGCCATCTTGCAGCATCAGATTGCCGCAAAATTCGAACAGCTCCGGAAAGCCGGTGGCGACATTGGCGCCGATCGACATCCGCTCGTTCATCAGCGTGGTCAGCGACACGTTCCAGCCGTCGTTGACCGCGCCGAGCCGCTGCGCATCCGGAATTTTCACGTCGGTGAAATAGACTTCGTTGAAGTCGGACTGGCCGTTGGCCTGCTTGATCGGCTTGATCTCGACGCCCCGGCTCCTCATGTCCAGGAAGAACATGGTGAGGCCCTTGTGCTTCGGCACATTGGGATCGGTGCGCGTGATCAGGATTCCGTAGTCGGAATAATGCGCGCCCGAGGTCCAGATTTTCTGACCGTTGATGATCCAGTCGTCGCCCTGCTTTTCCGCGCGCGTGCGCAGACCGGCGACGTCGGATCCCCCGGCCGGTTCGGAAAACAACTGGCACCAGATGTTCTCGCCGGCCGCCAGCGGCGGCAGATAGTGCCGCTTCTGGTCTTCGCTGGCAAAGGCCATCATGGTCGGCCCGCACATGCCGTGGCCGATGATGAACATTCCGCTGAGCTTGCCGAAGACGCCCTCTTCCTGCTGCCAGATCACCCGCTCGATCGGCGTCGCGCCGCGCCCGCCATATTCCTTCGGCCAGTGCAGGCAGGCCCAGCCGGCTTCCGCTTTCTTCTTCTGCCAGGCCCTGGCGACGTCGAGGACATTCGCGCCCTTGAGCTGGGTGCGGCCGAGCGAGGACTTGCGCAGTTCCTCCTCATATTGCTTCGGCGCATTGGCCGATATCCAGGCCTTTGCCTCGGCGCGGAACGCAGCTTCCTGCGGGGTGTCATCGAAGTTCATGGCCGTTGCCCTCTAAATCCCTGTCGTCGTCCCGCGAAAGCGGGACCCATAGCCACCGGCGTCTATGTTATTCCGGAGTTGGCCCCATCCTCTAATCGAGACTTCCCGGAGTATGGGTTCCCCGCTTTCGCGGGGACGACACCGTTTGTTGTTTACGCCGCATTCCTCTTCCGCATCCGGTCGATCAGCGCGTCTTCCCAATAGGACAGGCTGCCGAGCGACAGCGCCATCGCGTTGGACCGCCGGTAATACATGTGGCAGTCGAATTCCCAGGTGAAGCCCATGCCGCCATGCACCTGGATGTTGTTCTTGGAGCAATGCTGGAACGCCTGGGTCGCGCTGATCCGCGCCGCGGCCGCGGCTTCCGGCAATTCCGACGCATTGGTGGAGAGCGCCCAGGCGCCGTAGTAACAATTCGAACGCGCCAGCGTCGCCGAGACGTACATGTCGGCGAGCATATGCTTCACCGCCTGGAACGAGCCGATCGGCCGGCCGAAGGCGATGCGGTCGAGCGCGTAGTCGCGGCCCATCTCCAGCGCGCGGTCGGCGCCGCCGACCTGCTCGAAGGCCATCAGCACCGCGGCGCGGTCGAGCACCTGGGAGAGAATGCCCCAGCCTTCATTGGCGGGGCCGAGCGGCTCGGCCTTGCAGTTCTTGAAGGTGAGTTCGGCCTGGCCGCGCGACGGATCGACATTGGTCAATGCTTTGGCTTCGACGCCTTCGGCTTTCATGTCGACCAGGAACAGCGAGATATCGGTGTCGCGTCCGGTTGAGCCGGTGCGCGCGGCGACAATGGCGAAATCGGCGATGGCGCCGTCAGGCACCGGCTTCTTCACGCCATTGAGGCTGCCACCGGCCGCACTCAGCTTGATCGCCTGCGGCGACGGATTGCCTTTGCCTTCGAACAGCGCCAGCGTGCCGATCGCGGCCCCCGATGCAATCAGGGGAAGCCATTTTTGCTTTTGCGCTTCGCTGCCGGCCAGCAGGATCGCTTCCGCCGCAAGATAGACCGTCGACGAAAACGGCACCGGCGCCAGCGCGCGGCCCATCTCCTCGGCGATCACGCAGAGTTCGAGATGCCCGGCGCCGGCGCCGCCGAACTGTTCGGGGATCGCGACGCCGAGAAAGCCCATGTCGGCGAGCCCCTTCCACAATTCGCGGTCGTAGGTTTCCTTGCCGTCGAGCACGACGCGCACCGCCCTGGGCGGGCATTTTTCGGCGAGAAACTTGCGGGCCTCGTCGCGCAGCTGCTTCTGTTCGTCGGAGAAATCGAAGTTCATGGCGTGTTACTCGGGTTGTGTGAGGTATATCTTTTTAATGCGTCGTCCCCGCGAACGCGGGGACCCATAACCACCGGTGTTTGTGTTTGATCCGGACTTAACTCCAACCTGACATTGATAGTCCTCGGCGTATGGGTCCCCGCGTTCGCGGGGACGATGGTTGTTAGGCGAAGCAACTCAGTTCAAAATAATCACATCCTCTCCGGGAGGATCGGCATAGAGCCGTTGCACCAGCGCCGCCCGGCGTTCCAGCCCGGCGCGCTGATTGATGTAGCCCTTGTCGGTGAGTTCGTTGCCGTCGATTGAGGCCGGCTCGGTCATCAGCATTGCCCGTGCGATCCGCATGCTGCTGGCGCCTTCGGTGGATGCGTTGTGCGCCTCCAGCCCACGCTTCAGGCAGGCCAGCACCGCCGGGTGCCTGACCACGTCCTCATAGCTCGCGTCGGGATCGCCGACGATTTGCCGGCAGGCATGGAGATTGGGCCAGGCCAAAAGTCCGACGAACGGGCGGTCCTGTCCGGCCACCAGCGCGTCCTGCACCACCGGCGTCGCCGCGGCGATGGCGTCGGTGCGCAGTGAGCCGACATGAACGAAGGTGCCGGTGGTGAGCTTGAAATCCTCGACCACGCGGCCGGCGAAGATGATGCCCTGCAAAGGATCCGTGGGATCGACGAACACGCCGGCGTCGCCGATGCAGTAAAATCCTTCCTCGTCGAACACAGCCTTGGTGAGATCGGGCCGGCCGAAATAGCCGGGCGTGACGTTGACCCCACGCAGGCGCAATTCATATTTCGATCCGACCGGGACCATCTTCAATTCGACGCCGGGAAACGGCAGCCCGATCAGGCCGACGCGCTCGGTGTCCCAATAGGTCCCGGTCGATGTCGGCGCGGTCTCGGTCGAGCCCCAGCCGGTGTAGAACACGATGCGCTCGCCGGTGGCGCGCACCGCCAGCGCCTGCATCCGGTCATAGAGATCGTCGGGCAGCCGCGCGCCCCCATAGGCCATCAGACCCAAATTTTTGAAGAAGCTGCGGCACAGCGCGTCGTCCTTCTCCATCGCGGCGGCGAGCGCGGCGTAGCCCGCCGGCACGTTGGCGTAATAGGTCGGCGATATCTCGCGCAGGTTGCGCAGCGTCTCGTCAATCATGCCGGGCACCGGACGGCCATCGTCGATGTAGAGCGTGCCGCCTTCGATCAGCACCGGATTGAACAGCGCATTGCCGCCCATGGTGTGATTCCACGGCATCCAGTCGAGATAGGTGGCCTGCGGTGCATGGGAATCGCGCGGCCGCACCTGCATCATCATCGCGGCATTGGCGCACATCATCGCCTGCGTGTTGATGACCGCTTTGGGCATGCCGGTCGAGCCCGAGGTAAACAGCAGCTTGCCGACGGTATCGGGCGCGATCTTTGCGATCGAATCCTCGACATCCCTGGTGACCGGCGTCGCCGCGAGATCGGCAAACGCGATGCTCGCGATGCCCTCGCAGGGACGCGCGACATGGACGACGGTGACGCCGTCGAGATCGAGCGCCTGCAACGCCTTCGCGAAAGTCGGGCCGTCCTGCACCATCACCACATCAGGCTTGATCAGGTCGAACAGATATTTCAGCTTGACGTGATCGTGGCTCATCAGCGAATAGGCCGGCGATACCGGCGCCGCCGGAAACCGCGCCTGCATCGCCGCCTGCGTCATCAGCGCGTGCTCGATCGAATTGCCTGAAAGAATCGCTACGGGACGCCCGGGCTCGAGTTTCAGATTGAGGATGCCCTGCGTCAGCGCGTCCACCATGCGCTTGGCCTCGCCATAGGAGAGCTTGCGCCATTGCCGGTCTGCACCAGTGCGCTGCGCCAGCCAGATGCGGTTGGGCTGCTCTTTGGCCCATTTCGCCAATGAGGCCGGGATATGCTTCTCATAAGGCTGCAGCGGAATCCGCGACTTCAGGACAATGACGCCGTCGGGCCGCCGCTCGACCGCGATATCGCGCTCCAGCCATTCGATCTTGCGAAAGGCCGGTTTGGTCAGCACCGCGGCTGCATTCCCACTCATGTCGCTTCTCCCAAAGCCCCGGCCTGTCGCGGACCCTTTTCTTATCGCCGGATATAGACCGGCTTTCGCTTTTCCAGAAAGGCTCTGATGCCCTCATTGAAATCTTCCGAGCGGCTGCACAAGACCTGATTGCGGTCTTCCATCGCGATCACGGCTTCGATCGAGCCCGCATCGACGCTCATGTTGAGGCATTCCTTCGACAGCCTCAAACCGACGGGCGAGGCCGTCATCATCGCATCTACATAGGGTGCCGCGGCGGCTTCGAGGCCGCCTTCCTCGACGACTTCGGAGACCAGACCGACTGCCAGCGCGCGCTCGGCATTGATAAAACGCCCGGTCAGGATCAGCTCGGAGGCGACGGACACTCCGACCAGCCGCGGCAGGAAATAGCTGGTGCCGATGTCGCAGCCGCCGAGCCCGAGTTTTATGAAGGCACAGTTCATCCGGGCGGATTTGCTGGCAATACGGATATCAGCGGCGAGCGCGAGAGCAAAACCGCCGCCGGCCGCCGCACCTTGCACCAGCGCAATGATCGGCTGCGGGCAGCGCCGCATCAGCATCACGATGTCGGCGATCCGGCGCTGCGAATCCAAGGACTCGGTCACCCCAGGCGGCTCCTGCTGCCCGGCCCGGCGCGCCATCGCGTGCTTGAGATCGAGGCCGGCGCAGAACGCCGAGCCCGCGCCCTTCAGCACCACCACGCGGGTCGAACGGTTGCGCTGCAGGCTTTCGAAATAAGCGTTGAGCGCGTCGATCATGCCGGGATCGAGCGCATTGAGGCTTTCCGGACGATTGAGCGTCACCCGGTCGACCCCGTCATCGTGTTCGATCAGCAGCGGTTGAGTCACCCGGCTCTCCCCGTTGTCGTCCCGGCCAAGCGAAGCGCGAGCCGGGGGCCCATACGCCGTGCCGTCTCGTTGTGGCATGATGGCCAAGACCTTCTGAAACAACTAGCGGCGGTGGCTATGGGTCCCCGCTTTCGCGGGGACGACGAAATAGTGCTTTATCGCGGCGCCATGCGGATGGCGCCGTCGAGCCGGATGGTCTCGCCGTTCAGCATCGCGTTCTCCACGATGTGGACCGCAAGGTTGCCGTATTCGCTGGGATCGCCGAGCCGGGCCGGATGCGGCACCTGCGCGCCCAGGCTCTTGCGCGCTTCCTCGTTCAGTCCCATCAACAGCGGCGTCAGAAACAGGCCGGGCGCGATGGTGTTGACGCGGATCTTGTGCTGGGCGAGATCGCGCGCCGCCGGCAGGGTCAGGCCGACCACGCCGCCCTTTGAAGCCGAATAGGCGATCTGGCCGATCTGGCCTTCATAGGCCGCAACGCTCGCGGTGTTGATGATGACGCCACGCTCTTCGCCGATCGGGGCCTCCGTCAGCAGGCGTTCCGTAAACAGCCGCAGCACGTTGAAGGTGCCGATCAGATTGACGTTGATGATGCGCGCGAACTTGGCCAGCGGATAGACGCCGTCCTTGCCGACGATGCGCTGCGATCCGCCGATGCCGGCGCAGTTCATCAGCACGCGCGCGACGCCGTTGACGGATTCGGCTTTCGCAATCGCAGCCTTGACCTGCTCCTCGTCGGTGACGTCGGCAACGACGGCGACGCCTTTCACCTCGGCCGCGACTTTCTCGGCATTCTCCTTGCTCTGGTCGAGCACGGCGATTTTCGCGCCCTTGGCGGCCATGGCGCGCGCGGTGGCGGCGCCAAGACCGGAGCCACCGCCGGTGATGAGAACGGCAACGTCTTTCAACTGCATGACAAAACCTTTCCTTGAACCTTCCTTGGGCGTTTCTTCCAGTTTTGGTATTCCCTGAGCAGAGCAATCATCATTCGGCTGCCGCGGCAGCGTCTTCCGTGTTCGTGGTCAGCATGCCACCGCAAATCAGCGCTTCCATATGCCTGATATATTGGCGGCAGACCTCGTCGGTGACCGGCCCGACGCCGGTCGCGCGCGACATCGCGTGCCGCCCGAAAAACAGATGGTCGCAGGCGCCGATCAGGCTGGTGTAGAACAGCACCGGATCGATGGCACGGAACTCGCCGGCCTTGATGCCTTCCGCGAGCAGGCGGCGATGGAAGTCCAGTAGCGGCGCGACAAAGAATTTTGAGACTTCGTCGGCGGCTTCCGGGCTGCTTTCGTGCAGCAGATAATGGATCAGCCGGTTCATGTAGGGAAACTGGTGATACGCCCGGATGATCCCCGCGATATGCAGTTTGAGTTTCGCGGTCGGCGCAATCGGCTGCGCCAGGAGATATTCGAGCTGCGTCAGTTCGGTCGCGGCATCCCGCGCCAGCAGCGCCAGCAAGAGGCCGTCCTTGTTGCCGAAGTGATATTTCACCAAAGCGGCGTTGACGCCGGATTTCTGCGCGATGTCGCTCAAGGACACCTCGATCGAAGAGCGCTCGATCATCAGCTCGCTTGCCGCGACGAGGAGTTTCTCGGCGGTGGTGTTTTTCGCAGCCACAAGCCTGGTCGGTACGCTGGTATTCAACGGTGATCCCATGACCTGCCTGTTGGGAAATACGCGCGCAGATAACCCGATGCGAGAGCCGCACTCAAGAGTTAATTGATTGATTGACTAAATCCCTCCGCACCACTTAAATCCGGCCCGTCATTCAAATCCCCACCCATAACAATCAGGGAGAATACCCATGGCCGAGGCTTATATCGTCGCCGCCGCACGCACCGCGGGCGGCCGCAAGGGAGGACGCCTCGCAGGCTGGCATCCGGCCGATCTCGCCGCCTCCGTGCTGGATTCGCTGATTGAACGTTCCGGCGCCGCGCCCGACCAGATCGAAGACGTGATCATGGGCTGCGTCATGCAGACCGGCGAACAGTCCAACAACATGGCGCGCAACGCCATCATGGCCTCAAAGCTGCCGGAGAGCGTGCCCGGCACCTCGGTCGACCGGCAATGCGGCTCGTCGCAGCAGGCGCTGCACTTCGCAGCGCAAGCGGTGATGTCCGGCACCATGGATATCGTGATCGCCGCCGGCGTCGAGTCGATGACACGGGTGCCGATGGGCCTTGCGTCGCAATTGCCGGCGAAGAACGGCTTCGGCACCTACAAGAGCCCGAACATCGAGAAGCGCTATCCGAACATCGTGTTCAGCCAGTTCACCGGCGCCGAAATGATGGCGGAGAAATACGGCCTTTCCAGAGACGATCTCGACAAGTACGCCTATGAGAGCCACCAGCGCGCCATCGCCGCGACCCAGGCCGGCAAGTTCAAGGACGAGATCATTCCGCTGCAGATCACCCGGGCGGACGGCTCGACCGACACCCATCACATCGATGAAGGCATCCGCTTCGACGCCAGCCTCGAGGGCATCCGCAACGTCAAGCTGATCGCCGAGAACGGCAAGCTCACCGCCGCCAGTTCCAGCCAGATCTGCGACGGCGCCTCCGGCGTGATGGTCGTCAACGAAAAAGGGCTGAAGTCGCTCGGCGTCAAGCCGATGGCGCGGGTTCATCACATGACCATGATGGGCGGCGATCCCGTGATCATGCTGGATGCGCCGCTGCATGCGACCGAGCGCGCGCTGAAGAAGGCCGGCATGTCGATCGACGACATCGACCTGTTCGAGGTCAACGAGGCCTTCGCCTCGGTGCCGACGGCGTGGCTGAAGACCACCGGCGCCGACCCCGCAAGGCTCAACGTCAATGGCGGCGCGATTGCGCTCGGCCATCCCTTGGGCGGTTCCGGCACCAAGCTGATGACCACGCTGATCAACGCGCTGAAGCAGCGCAACAAGCGCTACGGCCTGCAGACCATGTGCGAAGGCGGCGGCATGGCGAACGTCACGATTGTCGAGCGGCTGTAAGAGCCCCGTAACGACTATCGTCGTCCCCGCGAAAGCCGGGAGCCCATAACCACCGTCGGTGATGTTCAGACTCGGAGTTAGCTCCAAGCCGTCTCACTAGCATCGGTGGCTATGGGTCCCCGCGCCCCGTGCGCAATTGCGCACCAGGCGGGGACGACGCAAATAATAATAGGCCGCAAGGAATTCCTAATGACCCATCCGTCGATTTACGCGCGGACCCAACCGGACAAGATCGCCTATCAGATGGCCGGCAGCGGCAAGGCGATCACCTATCGCGAGCTCGACGAACTATCGAACCAGGGCGCGCATCTGTTCCGCTCGCTCGGCCTCAAGGCCGGCGATCACGTCGCGTTCCTGATCGAAAACCGGCTGGCGTTCATGGAAATCTGCTGGGCGGCGCAACGCAGCGGGCTGTATTACACCGCGATCAGCCGCTACCTCACCCAGGACGAGATCGCCTACATCGTCAAGGACTGCGGCGCGCGCGTCGTCATCACCTCGCCGAAATGCGCCGACCAGATCAAGGGGCTCGTCTCCGACGCGCCGGGCGCTCCGCTGTTCTACATGATCGATGAGCCGCTGCCGGGCTTCCGCTCTTGGGACCGCGAATTGGCGAAACAGCCGACCACGCCGATACCGGATCAGGAAGCCGGCTACGACATGCTGTACTCGTCGGGCACCACCGGCCGGCCCAAAGGCATCAAGCGCGAATCCGAACACAATCCGATCGATCTGCCGAACCCGTTCCTGAAGATTCTCTGCGCCGATATGTGCGGGATGAACTCCGACAGCATTTACCTTTCGCCGGCGCCGCTCTACCACGCCGCTCCCTTGCGCTTCAACATGATGGCGATCACGCTGGGCGGCACCTCCATCATCATGGAATCGTTCGACGCCGAAGAGTTTTTGAAACTGGTCGAAAAGCACAAGATCACCCAGTCGCAACTGGTGCCGACCATGTTCGTGCGCATGCTGAAACTGCCGGAAGAAGTGCGAATGCGCTACGACGTCTCGTCGCTGAAGGGCGCGATCCATGCCGCGGCGCCCTGCCCGATCGACGTCAAGGCGAAGATGATCGAGTGGTGGGGACCGATCCTGATCGAGTATTACGCGGGCTCCGAAGGCAACGGCGTCACCGTGTCGACGTCGCAGCAATGGCTGACGCACCGCGGCACCGTCGGCCGCGCGGTGGTCGGCAAGATCAGGATTCTCGACGAGAGCGATCAGGAATTGCCCACCGGGCAGATCGGCACGGTATATTTCGCCGACGCGCCGGTGTTCTCCTATCACAACGACCCCGAGAAGACGAAACGCGCCTACAACGCCAGGGGCTGGTCGACGCTCGGCGACGTCGGCTATCTCGACGACGAGGGCTTTCTCTACCTCACCGACCGCAAGTCCTACATGATCATCTCCGGCGGCGTGAACATCTATCCGCAGGAGACCGAGGACGTGCTGATCACCCATCCCGAGATCGCCGATGTGGCGGTGTTCGGCGTGCCCAACGAAGAGATGGGCGAAGAGGTCAAGGCGGTGGTGCAGCCGCACGACATGGCGCGGGCGGGGAAAGAACTGGAAGCCGAGTTGATCATGTTCTGCCGCAAGCATCTGTCGCCGATCAAATGCCCGCGCAGCATCGACTTCGCGGCCGAGCTGCCGCGCACGCCCACCGGCAAGCTGGTGAAGCGGCATCTGCGCGACAAATACTGGCCGAGCACGGTGGTGCGGGTGTAGGGCACATTCCTCATCCTGAGGAGCGCGCTCTTGCGCGCGTCTCGAAGGATGAGCGATACCTTGGCCTCATGGTTCGAGACGGCGCAAGCGCGCCTCCTCACCATGAGGATCGGAAAGAGCGCGCTCATGAACACAACCGCAGCCCTCCCCGACATCCCCCTCCCGCCCGGCGTCCGCTCCCGCTTTGTTGAAGGCATCAACGGCCTGCGCATGCAGGTGCTCGAGGCCGGATATGAATCCAAAGGCCGCGCTTGCGTGCTGCTGCTGCACGGCTTTCCCGAACTCGCCTACAGCTGGCGCAAGGTGATGCCGGCGCTGGCCGCGGCCGGCTATCACGTGATCGCGCCGGACCAGCGCGGCTACGGCCGCACCACCGGCTGGGACGCAAATTATGACGGCGATCTCGCCTCGTTCCGGCTGCTCAATCTGGTGCGCGACGCGCTCGGACTGGTGTCGGCGTTCGGCCATCGCTCGGTTGCTTCAGTGGTCGGACACGATTTCGGCAGTTCGGTCGCCGCGTGGTGTGCGCTGGTGCGGCCCGACGTATTCAGATCGGTCGCGCTGATGAGCGCGCCGTTCGCGGGCCCGCCGCCGCTGCCGTTTGACACAGCCGATAAGCCCTTGAGGCCCAAGCCTGAGGATCCCGTGCATCGCGAGCTGGCTGCGCTGCCGCGGCCCCGAAAACATTATCAATGGTACTACTCGACCCGCGAGGCGAATGCGGACATGCACGATGCGCCGCAAGGCGTGCATGATTTCCTGCGCGCCTACTACCATCACAAGAGCGCGGACTGGAAGGGCAACAAGCCCTATCCGCTAAAGCGCTGGACCGCGAGCGAACTCGCAAAGCTGCCGACCTATTACGTGATGGACCTCGCCCGAAACATGGCCGAGACCGTCGCGCAGGAAATGCCCGATGCGGCCGAGATCGCAGCCAATACCTGGCTGCCCGACCGCGAGCTTTCCTTCTACAGCGCCGAATATGCGCGCACCGGATTCCAGGGCGGGCTGCAATGGTATCGCTGCGGCACTTCGGGCGCGTTCACCGTCGAACTCGAAACCTGGTCGGGCCGCAGCATCGACGTGCCCTCCTGCTTCATCTCGGGCAAACAGGACTGGGGCACCTACCAGCGCCCCGGCGTATTCGAGGCGATGCAGTCGACCGCGTGCACCCGCATGCTCGGCTGTCATCTGATCGACGGCGCCGGCCACTGGGTGCAGCAGGAGCAGCCGGAGCAGGTTGCTCATTTGCTGCTGCAATTCGTGAAGCAGGCCGCGGAACGCGCCGGCCCATAAGCTCATTGTCAGCCTGAAATAGACACAAGATCGCCGCGGGAACCATTGCTAGATAACAGCGTTGCAAACTACCGGGCAATACGCCCGGCGACAGAACTGGAGGAGAACATGGGAAGAAAGATTGCTGGACTAGTGGGAGCGATGGCGACGCTCGGAGCATTCAACGCTGCTGAGGCTGCGCCAATTCCAAGTCCGGCGCCGACCGACGTTTTGAGGGCGAATTCCTTCGCCGACCTGCTCGAGCCGATCCCGAATGCCGCGGCGCTGCTGCAAGCGGTCGATGAATCCAGGCCGGTCTCGTCAGCGGACGAAAACATCCAGCTGGCACAATTCTATGTCCAACAGCATCATCATCACCACCATCACCACAGCCAATATCGCGAATATGCGCCCCGCATCGTCGTGGTACCTCCCCGATACCGCCGCCCTCACCACCACCACCACCATCATCACAGCTCCTATCGCCGCGACTATTGAAGTTGCATCCGTCGATGATGAGAAAATCAGGACCTAACGGTCCTGTTTTTTTGTGCGGCTTGATCCTTTTGACGCGTTTTCTTCACGCGAACCGGTGCCCGCTTCGCTCGAAAACGCTTAGTCCTGGCGGGCCTTCTCCTTCGCCGCGCGATGAAGGTGCCGATAGGTCCCGTCGAACACGGTGTCCGACGACGAGGTCCACTCGGTTCCGGCCGACAGCTTCGGCCGATTGGCATAGATGCGCCGCGCCTGAAGCTCGCGTTCGGCGGATTCCTCCTCGCTCATCTGCTCGAGTTCGAAGTTGGCCTCCTCTGGAATCACGATAATCTGCGCGAACGGCTCGTTCGGCCGGAAAATGTGGGTGCGACCCTCGGCCGGCGCCTTGAAGACCGTAAAGAACAGCATCGGCCACCAGTTTCGCACCAGCGCCGGAACCGCGATCGGCACGGTGTCGGTACGGTCGGTATAGAAACGCGGATGCGGTTCGGTCCTGATCGCCATGCCCTTTTCGACCTTGAGATCCAGCAGTATCTGGTAGGTATAAAAACTGTCGCCAAAATTTCGGAACGGTGGCCACTGCACGCCGCCGTCCGGCGGCGGGCCCCAATCCCCCTCCAGTATCAAATGGCCGTCTTTGGTACTGACGTGCAGTTCATTGTCGTAGGGGTAAAACAGTTCAATGCCGTATTGCGCGCCTTCCGAGAACGGAACGCAATGCCAGACCTGTTCGCGCGCACCATCCGCGCGAGGCTCGCGCTTGCCTGCCCATCCGGGAATCTCGAGCTTGGTTCGGCGCGGCGCAAGCCGCGGATCGTTCAAGCGGTATTTGACCTTGTCCATGAGAGCTCCCCGTCGATGGATCCTGCGATAGGAACTCGAACGGACGCCGACCGCAACAGTTCCAATTTGCGGGATCGGGAAAACATCGGTGCGATGTTTTCCTTACGCATCCGGTGAATTTGACCCCGCCCGATCAAGTCTCTATATCTTAGAACCATTCTAAACAGTCTTGGGAACGCTGATGAAGAATTTCGCCGATCTGACCGAGCGCGAAGTGCTGGCGGTTGCGATCTCCGCAGAAGAGGAAGACAGCCGCATCTATATGACCTTCGCGGAGGATCTTGCGGAGCGTTATCCGGAATCGGCCAAGATATTCGAGGAGATGGCCGAGGAGGAAAAAACCCATCGCCACATGCTGCTCGAAATGTACGAAAAACGTTTCGGCTCGAATCTTCCGCCCATTCGAAGAGAAAACGTCAGGGGATTTCTGCGCCGCCGTCCGATCTGGCTGACGAAGAACCTGTCGCTCGACACCATCCGCAAGGAAGTCGGGACGATGGAGTTCGAAGCCGAGCGGTTCTATATCAAGGCGGCCGAACAAACCCAGGATGTCGGCGTCCGCAGGTTGCTCGGCGATCTCGCAGAGGCGGAAAAAGGCCACGAAAAAGTTGCGGCAAGGCTGACCGACCAGATCCTCAGTCCGGACGTGCGGGCCGAAGAGGACAAGACGCGCCGGCGGGTGTTCGTCCTGCAATATGTGCAGCCTGGTCTGGCCGGATTGATGGACGGGTCGGTGTCAACGCTCGCTCCGCTTTTCGCAGCCGCCTTTGCAACGCATCAGAACTGGCCGACATTGCTGGTGGGACTTGCCGCCTCGATCGGCGCCGGCATCAGCATGGGCTTCGCAGAAGCGCTGTCCGACGATGGATCGTTGACCGGGCGAGGTTCGCCCTGGCTGCGCGGAGTGACCTGCGGCCTGATGACGACGGTTGGCGGTCTGGGCCACTCCATGCCCTATCTGGTTCCCGACTCATGGGCCAATGCGTTCTGGATCGCGACTGCCATCGCCGGCGTCGTGGTGTTCTTCGAATTATGGGCGATCGCCTACATTCGCGCGCGATATATGGACACGCCGTTCCTGCAGGCGGTGTTCCAGATCGTGCTCGGCGGCGCCATCGTGCTCGCGGTCGGCGTTCTCATCGGCGCGGCGTAGGTGAGCGTTGGAGCGAAGATGAAACGCTGTTTCGGAGCCGGTTCCCGGCGCCGCCTTGGCCTGCTGGCCGGCGCGACTTTCTGGATCGTGTTGGGGCAACCGGCGAAGGCCACGGACGAAATCCAGGTCTACAACGCCGGCATTGCAGCCCCCGGCCAGTTCACTATACAGCAGCACCTCAACTACGTCCCGCTCGGAGTTAAGGACCCGCCATTTCCCGGCGGCCTCATCTCCAACAACAGCATTAACGGGACGCCGGAATTCGCCTACGGCGTCACCGACTGGTGGGAGGTCGGCCTTTATCTGCCGTTCGCGATCAAGGACCAGCAATTCCTGTCGGATTCATTCAAGCTGCGAACCCTGTTTGTCTCGCCCAACGCCGAAAAGCGTGACTTTTTTTACGGCATCAATTTCGAGTTCAGCAACACGACGCCGAAATTCTCGCAATCAAGGTTTGGGCTGGAGATACGGCCCATCATCGGCGTTCGCAATGCGGACTACGAATTCATCGTCAACCCGATCGTGGACATCAGCTTCGGGAAATATGGCGAGGCGGACTTTACGCCTGCGGCGCGCGTGGCGCGCAAGCTCGGACCTGATCTATTCGTGGGACTCGAATATTACGCCGACTTTGGCGAGATCGGGAATTTTGCAAAACTTGCCGAACAACAACACACTTTGTTCGCCGTGACCGATTTCAAGCTCGGCGTCTTTGACGTGAACTTCGGCGTTGGTTACGGATTGACACCGGCGTCCGATCGCTTCGTCGTCAAGACGATCGTGGGCTATGCATTTCCGGTGCCTGGAGGTAATCCCGGCGCGAGCGAACGCACCACCAGCTCCGGTCCTGTCAATCCGATGTCGCACTCCTCGGTGCGAGTCCCTTACCCCTGACCAAACGCGTCACGCGCGTTTCGCGATTCGAACCTTCGAAGGAACCTCATGACTGATCGTTTGCAATACGGCACCACCGCGAAGCTGTTCCACTGGCTCATTGTGGCGCTTCTGCTCGTGCAATATCCGATCGGCTGGCTGATGCCGGACATTCATCGAGGCATGAAGCCGGGCAACGCGATGACATTGCATATTTCTTCCGGATTCCTCATCCTCGCGCTGATCGTTTTGCGGTTGTTCTGGCGAATCATCCATCCTGTCGCGCCGGAAGGCTCGCTTCCCCCATGGCAGCGGCTAAGCTCGGAAGGCGTGCATTGGCTGCTCTACGCACTGGTATTGGCGACGACGATAACCGGTTGGCTGTTCGCGTCGTTTCGCGGCTGGTCGATATCCTTCTTTTTTCTGACGCCTCTGCCGATGCTGGCTTCGGACAATGCGGCGGCCGGGAAGGCGATCGATGGCTGGCATCAGGCGGCGGGGTGGGCATTGCTCGTCGTGATCGCCATCCACGTGCTGGCGGCGATGGCCCACATCTTCATCTACCGCGACCGCATCATGCAGCGGATGCTGCCGGGGTAGGTATTCCCCGGCAGCAACGCCTCCAGCCTGGAGCGATAGCCGTCTTGCAGCCCGCGCTGGAACTGAGCATCATCCGGCGCAAACAAGCTGACGACGGCAGGAGCGACGCCTTGGCCAAATCGCAATGGAGTTTCAAGACGGCGACCGAACTATCGGCAGCCATTGCGGCAAAGAAGGTCTCCGCGGTTGAGCTGGCGCAGGATTTGATCCTCCGCATCGAGCGTCACGACGGCAAGATCAACGCGATTTGCGTGCGCGATTTCGCACGCGGCTTGGAAGCCGCTCACGCTGCCGACGCCGCCCTGGCGCGCCCCGGAATGACGGCTGAGCAAATTCACGCATCGAAAACGATGACGCTGCGCACCGTCTTGCCGGCTTTCATCGCGGCAAAACCCTCGTTGATCTCGGACAGTTTCAGCCGCGCGGAGATCCAGTCGTCGAGATGCAGCCTGCCGCGCATGTAGAACTCGACCAGCCGCGGCATGTCGACGCGGAAATGGTTCGAGCCCATCGACGAGCCCTGGATCTTGCGTTCGCGCAGGAAATCGAAGCCGTGCAGCTCGATCTTCTGGCCGAACGGGATCATGCCAACGATGGTCGCGGTGCCGCCGGGCGCCAGCATCGCGAAGGCCTGCTCCGCGGTCTCCTTGCGGCCCAGCACTTCGAACGAATGATGCACGCCGCCATTGGTGAGATCGCGCACCTGCTGCACCACATCGCCATTCCGGGGATCGACGATGTCGGTTGCCCCCAGCTTGGTGGCCAATTGAAGTTTGGCCGGATTGGTATCGACCGCGATGATGCGGCCGGCGCCGGCGATCTCGGCGCCGTTGATCGCGGCCATGCCGACGCCGCCGCAGCCGATCACCACCACGGTCTCGCCCGGCGCGACCTTCGCGGTGTTGACGACGGCGCCGTAGCCGGTGATGACGCCGCAGCCGATCAAGGCCGCCAGTTCCAGCGGCATGTCCTTGCGGATTTTGACGATGGCGTTCTCGTGCACCAGCATCTGCTCGGCGAATGACGACAGGTTGAGAAACTGGTTCAGTTTTTCCGAGCGCGCCCATGACAGCCGGTTGGATACGCCGGGCAGCATCTTCACCGACGTGTCGGTGCACAGCACCGGCCGTCCCGTCGTGCAATTGTCGCAGGTACCGCAAAACACCGAGAGACAAGTCACGACATGATCGCCGGGTTTCACATAGGTGACGTCGGAGCCGACCTGCTCGACGACCCCGGCGGACTCGTGACCAAGCACCGCGGGCAGCGGATGCGGATAGAGCCCTTCCATGAAATGCAGGTCGGAGTGACAGAGTCCGGCAACGCTGGTGCGGATCAGAACCTCGCGCGGCCCGGGTTTTTGCAGGCCGACGTCCTCGATCACCAGCGGCTTGTTGACTTCGTGCAGGACGGCGGCCTTCATCGGTTACTCCCCATGTGTATGTTGTTCTTGAAACGAGCACTGCTTGCGGAAGCGAGCCTACGCCGCGACGAGCAATTCGCCAACCTCGGCCATGCCGACGGCGCGCGCGCCGAGCAGGTGGCCGGTGATCGCGCGCTGCACCGAATTTTCCGTGAGCCGGAACGGATCGTTTGCCGATACGCGGTGATCGATCACCATGCGCGACAGCAACAGCCGGCGAGCGTCGCCGCGCATCTCGTGGATGCGTCCGCCCTCCCAGGCCAGCGCCACTGCGCTGGCGACATGATAGAGCAGGCCGGTGGCGCGCCGCGCCTCGGCTTCATTGTCGGTGTGCCCGGCCACCTCGCGGGCGAAGCCGATCGCGCGGTCGGCGAGATCGCGCAAGCGGTTGCGCCAGGCTTGCGGTACATTGGCGCTGTCGTCGAGGCGGCCGTGCAGATCCGCGGCTAGCGCCGCATCGGCGCCATGGCGGCCGACCGCCCGCTTCAGCGCATCGAGGGCGACGATATTGCCGGTGCCTTCCCAGATCGAGCCGAGATGGGCGTCGCGCAATAGCCGCGCGGTGGCGAATTCCTCGATGTAACCGATGCCGCCGCGCATCTCCAGCGCGTCGCCGCAGACCTTGCGCGCATCGCGGGTGGCGCGGAATTTCAGCGTCGGCGTCAGAATGCGCAGCAGCGCCGCCGCGTCCTGGCTGCCGGCCTCGGCGCGATCGAGCGCGTCCGCGGTGAGAAAACTCATCGACAGCGCCTGCTCGGTGGCGAGCTTGATCTTCATCAATTGCCGCCGCGCCAGCGGCAGATCGACGATGCGGCTTCCGAACAGCACGCGATTTTGCGCCACCGTCATCGCGTCGTGATGCGCGCGCCGCATCAGCGCGGTGGATTTGACACCATTGGAAAGCCGCGACGAATTGACCATTTCGGCCATCTGCACAAAGCCGCGGTCGAGCCGCCCGACGGCATAGGCGATCGCGCCTTCCAGCTTGATCTCGCCCGACGCCATCGAGCGGGTGCCGAGCTTGTCCTTCAGCCGAACGATCCGGTAGTGATTGGGCGAGCCGTCGTCGAGCCGGCGCGGCATGAGAAAGAGACCGACGCCGCGCGTGCCGCCGACTGCGCCTTGCGGCCGCGCCAGCAGCATCACCACCTCCGCATCCGCGTTGGAGCAGAACCACTTCTCGCCCGACAGCCGCCAGTGATCGCCGTCCTGCACCGCCGTGGTGGTGAGCTTGCCGACGTCGGAGCCGCCTTCCTTTTCGGTCATGAACTGGCCGCCCTGGGTCAGCCTGCTCATGTCAGTCTGCGTGAGGCCGTCCAGATATTTCGCTTGCAATGCCTCGCTGCCGAAATTTGACAAGAGCTTGGCGCAGCCATCGGTGACATTGATCGGGCAGCCCAGGCCGAACTCGGCCTGGTTGAACAGGAAAGTGAAGGCGTGCTTCGCCACCGCAGGATAGGGCTGCGGCCAGCCCATGATGCCCTTGCGAAGCGACATCGCGTGAATGCCGAATTCGCCGAACGCGGCGCGCTCCAGCTCGCGATAGGCCGGATGATATTCGATCCACTGCGCGTCGCGGCCGAAGCGGTCGCGCTGATGCAGCACCGGCACGTGCCGGTCGGCAAGCCGCGCGCATTCGTCGAGATGACCGCCGGCGAGCGCGCCCAACCGGTCGAGATGCGGCTCGATATGGCGGAACAGCGCATCGGTGAGATGGATGCGAAGCAGATCCGTCAGCGCCGGATCGGCGCGGTAGAAATTCATTCCGGATGTATCCGGCGCCAGCAATCCCGGCTGCTCGGCGGGAGTCGTCACATCGTCGTGTTTGCCCGGTTGGTGCATTTGCAACTCTTGTTCGTTCCGCCCTGTGTTTTAGATGATATAGATCATGTCAGGATAAAGCAGGCGACAAAAATACCATCAGAGGAAAACCCCATGGCGGACAACTACCGCATCATCGGCGCCGAGATGTCGCCCTACTCGGTCAAGGTGCGCTCCTATTTTCGCTACAAAGCCATCCCGCATCAATGGGTTTTGCGGAATGCAGCAAGCCAGGCGGAATTCGAGAAATACGCCAAAATGCCGATCATTCCCCTCGTCGTTACGCCGGAGGGTGTCGGCATTCAAGACTCCACGCCGATCATCGACGCGATGGAAAAGCTTTATCCGGAGCCGTCGATCCATCCCGATGACGCTGTCACCAACTTCATTTCCGCATTGATCGAGGAATTCGGCGACGAGTGGGGCAACAAATGGATGTTCCACTACCGCTGGGCGCGCGACGTCGACCAGATCAGCGCGGCCGGCCGCATCGCGCGTATGCGCGGCCCAAAGGCCAGCGAGCAGGAGCATGCAGGGTTTGCCGGTCAGGTGCGAGCCCGCATGGTGGATCGGGTCTGGTTCGTCGGCTCGAACGCGGTGACCGCGCCGCAGATCGAGGCCGGCTTCCTCGCCATGCTGGAATTACTGGACAGCCATCTCGCAGGTCGGCCCTATCTGTTTGGCGGGCGGCCTGCGTTCGGCGATTTCGGCCTCTGGGGGCAGATTTACGAAATGTGGACCGATCCGACCGCGGGCGGCATCATTGGTGGCGGCGCGCCGCATGTTCTCGATTGGGTGCATCGCATGCTTTGGCCCGACGCCGAGGGCAAGTTTGAGGCCTGGTCCACGCTGGCGCCGACACTGATGCCGATCCTGACCAAACAAGTCGGAAGGCAGTTCATGCCGTGGACATGCGCCAACGAGAAGGCGCTTGCGGAAAGCCAAGAGGAATTCAGCGTCACGCTCGGCGACAATATCTGGACGCAGAAGCCGCAAAAATACCACGCGCGATCGCTGGGCATGCTGCGCGCAAAATATGCTGCCGTAGCGGACAAGGCCGCGCTCGATCCTGTTCTGGAGGCCGCAGGCTGCCTTGCCGGACTGCGCGGCTGAAAACGCAATTCCGAAAAATTAAGGAATATTCGCATGGAAACCCCGAAATATAAGACCGCATTGATCGTCGGCGCCGGCGAGGGCCTCAGTGCATCGCTGACACGCCTGTTCGCCAAGCAAGGCATCCGCGTCGCGCTGGCCGCACGCGCAATCGAGAAGCTCGGCGCGCTCTGCACCGAGACCGGCGCCCGCGCGTTTGCCTGCAACGCCACCGAGCCTGATGACGTCGAGCGCCTGTTCGGTCTGGTTGAGCGCGAGATCGCCGTGCCGGACGTGGTCGTCTATAACGCGAGCGCAAGGGCGCGCGGTGCGTTCGTCGATCTGGTGCCGGCGGATGTCGCCCAGGCGATCGCCGTCAGCGCGTTCGGCGGCTTTCTGGTGGCGCAGCAGGCCGTGAAGCGGATGCTGCCCAGCAAGCACGGCGCGATCCTGTTCACCGGGGCGTCGGCAAGCGTCAAGGGCTATCCGCAATCGGCGCCGTTCGCGATGGGCAAGTTCGCGCTGCGCGGTCTTGCCCAGAGCATGGCGCGCGAATTGTCGCCGCAGGGCATTCACGTCGCGCATTTCGTCATCGACGGCGGCATTCGCAGCGCCGCGCGCACCGAGCCTGCCGACCGGCCGGATTCGATGCTCGATCCCGACGCTATTGCCTTAAGTTACTGGAACGTGCTGCAGCAGCCGCGCAGCGCCTGGAGCTGGGAGCTGGAATTGCGGCCCTGGGTCGAGAAGTTTTAGATATCACCGTCATTCCGGGGCAATGCGAAGCATCGAACCCGGAATGACGGAGTCCGGATTGCTTCGTCGCTTAGCTCCTCGCAATGACGGAGCCGATGGAAATGGGGAATTCCAACATGACGACCACCGAAATCACGATCGACACCGGCACAGACGAATTGCTGTGCGCGATCCGCGACCGCGTCGCTGTCATCACGCTGAACCGGCCGGAAGTCCGCAATGCGCTGTCGGACAATTTGGCGCCGGCGCTCCGCACCATGATCAAGACCTGCGGCGAGAACCCTGACGTCGGCGTGCTGTTGATTACCGGCGCCGGCACCGCCTTCTGCGCCGGCGGCAACGTCAAGGGCATGGGCGCCCACCGCGACAAGAAGAAGCTGGAAATGTCCTTTGACGAGAAGGTCGCTGACTTACAGGAACGGCAGCGCCTGCTGACCGGCGCGCTGGTGTCGGTGCGCAAGCCGACCATCGCGGCGTTGCCCGGCCCGGCGGTCGGCGCAGGTTTGGCCATCGCCATGGCCTGCGACATCCGCATCGCCGCGGAATCGGCATTCGCTTCCACAGGCTATCTGCGGGTGGGCTTGAGCGGCGACTACGGCATCGCGTGGCTGCTGACGCGCCTCGTCGGAACATCGCGGGCGCGGGAATTGATGTTCACCGCCGACAAGGTCGATGCTGCGAGATGCGAGGCGATCGGCCTCGTCAACCGCGTGGTCCCGGACGCCAGCCTGCAGGACGAGGCTTTTGCGCTGGCCAGGTCGATGGCGGAAGGGCCGACCATCGCGTTGCGCTACATGAAGGACAATCTCGACGAAGCCCTGCTGTTCGATTTCGCCACCGCGCGCGATCAAGAGGCGGAACGCCTGATCCGTACCACGATGACTCGGGATCACCGCGAAGCGGTGCAGGCTTTTATTGAAAAGCGCAAAGCGGTGTTCAAGGGGAATTGAAGCAGCTGGGCCTTTGGACCCAGTTCGCCGAAGCCCCGTTCCGTATCATGCTTTCCGCCGCGAGCCGCCAGCTGGCGCAGGGAATCTCCTGCGGCGCTGTGTCGACATGTTTCTCGAAACGGACCAGCTTCCAGTCGCCGGGACTGAGCGTGAAGGCGAAACCTGACTTGCGCGCAAGAGCGATCATGACGTCGTTGGAGCGCAAGGTATCACCGAATAGACGTTTGGCGCCGAACGCGGCGGCGCGGCATTGCAGATTCCGAAGCAATGCCGAACCAATGCCCTGGCCTTGCCAGCGGTCGTCGATCGACAGGCCGAACTCGAAACTATCGGTATCAGCGTCGAACCCGTAGCGGGCTTCGCCAACGATGGTCTCGATGCCGTCGATGGCCATGGTCGCGATCACGCTGAAGCGGTCGGCCTCGCCGACATGGGCGAAATGATCGAGCAAGGTTTGCGGCAGTTCGCTGATGGCGCCGAGAAAGCGATTGTAGCGGGAGCCGACCGACAGCGACCGGAAGTAACCCTGCAACGCCTGGGCGTCATCAGGCTCGACAAAGCGCATCGTCAAAGACTGGCCGCTACGCAACCGCAGGATATCGGAATGTTGCCGGAGGTCGTTGAGACGAAGCGCAACCATCGCACGCTCCCGTTCGAAAAGACGATGGCCGGCGCCCCCCGAAAGAGGCGACGCCAGCCTTGGCTGCTGGTTATGCCCGCCAAAACGGCTTTTCGGCCTCGTGGACGATGTCGCTCCAGGACAGGCCGACGTCATGCAGGTCGCGATCGGTCCACTGCGCCAATTCGCGCCGCTGGCGCTGGCGGTCGCGCCAGATGTGCAAGGTTTCGCTAAGCTGGGCGAAAAGGCCGGAGCCATGATTATTTGTCATTGATTGATGCGAGTATGTGGACATTTTGAGCTCCCAAAGCTAACTTGTTGCCCGTAATATTGGTGTTATCGGCGCTTTCGACAAACGACACTTTGTGCCGCTTCGCATGATGTAAACTCATGCATAAGAGGCCCGGAAAATGACCGCCCGGCTGCCATCGCTCAATGGATTGCGCGCGTTCGAGGCCGCGGCCCGGCATTTGAGCTTCACCGTTGCGGCTTCCGAACTGAACGTCACGCAGACCGCCATCAGCCATCAGATCCGGCGGCTTGAGCAGGAACTGGGGATTCGCCTGTTCGTCCGGCAGAATCGCGCGCTGGCGTTGACGCCGGAAGCCAAGGATTATCTTCCCGGTGTCCGCGCGGCGTTCAACGATTTGCGGCTCGCAACCGACCGGCTGTTGCGCAAGGACGGCGACCGTGTGCTGACGGTCTCAACGCTGGCGTCGCTGGCCGCGAAGTGGCTGCTGCCGCGGCTTTCCGCGTTCCAGGAAGCGCATCCTGGCATCGACGTCCGCATCACCACATCGACCAGCCTGGTCGATTTCAGGACTGGCGATGTCGATGCCGCGATCCGCTATGGCCGCGGGCATTGGGCCGGCCTGCGCGCCGACTGGCTGATGGCCGACGAGCTGTTTCCGGTGTGCAGTCCGGCACTGCTCACAGCGGACAAGCCGCTGCGGTGCCCGGAGGATCTGGCCAATCAGACGCTGCTGCATAGCAGCGGCGGCTATGACGACGACTGGCGGCTGTGGCTCACTGCCGCGGGGCTGCCGGCGAATATCTCCAAGCAACCCGGCGTGACCTTCGATCTGATTTTCATGACGGTGCAGGCGGCGATCGACGGGATCGGGGTTGCGATGGGCCGGACATCCTATGTCGAGGCCGACATCGCCAAGGGCCGCCTGGTGGTTCCGTTCAAGATCACGCTGCCGGCGGATGCCGGTTTCTATCTCGTCTCGCCCGAGGCGAGAGCGGATTCGCCCAAGCTCGGGGCATTCCGGCAATGGCTGATCGCCTCGGTGCAGAACAAAACCTGAAAAACGGTCCACACGTGGTGCCATCTCCGGCTCAGCCGGTGTTTTCCGGTTGGTCGCGCCGCGCCGGCATGGCAGATTGCCGCACCAGGCAGAGCAATTGTCGGCTAGCGAGAAATCTTTCCGCATAGGCCACGTCGAAACGGAGAGAGACTAGCCATGTCGCAAACGTCCACGTCACACCCGCCAGAGATCAAGTCGCGCCTCGGCGCTATCCTGCGCTCGACCAGCGGCAATTTCCTCGAACAGTTCGATTTCTTTCTGTTCGGCTTTTACGCATCCTACATCGCCAAGGCATTCTTTCCGTCCGAAAACGAGACCGCCGCCCTGCTCAACACTTTCGGCGTATTCTGGCTGGGCGCCCTGATGCGTCCCGTCGGCGCGATCGTGCTTGGCGCCTATATCGACCGGATCGGCCGCCGCAAGGGTCTGATCGTCACGCTGGCAATCATGGCGCTAGGCACGGTGACGATTGCGATTTGTCCGACCTATGCCACGATCGGCGTTGCCGCCCCGGTGATCGTGCTGATCGGCCGCTTGCTGCAGGGCTTCTCGGCCGGCGTCGAGCTTGGCGGCGTGTCGGTATATCTCTCCGAGATCGCCACGCCGGGCAACAAGGGCTTTTATACCTCGTTCCAGTCCTCAAGCCAGCAGGTCGCGATCTTCGTCGCCGCGATCATCGGCTTTGGGCTGAGCGAGATGATGCCGGCGGCGACCGTCGCGGCCTGGGGCTGGCGCATTCCGTTCTTCATCGGCTGCCTCATCATTCCCTTTATTTTCTTGCTGCGCCGAACCCTGGAAGAAACGCCGGCCTTCCTGGCCATGAAAAAGCATCCCTCCACATCGGAGGTCTTCAACTCGGCGGCGGTAAACTGGAAGATCATTCTGCTCGGCATGATGCTGGCGGCAATGACGACCGTGACCTTCTACTTCGTCACCGTCTACACGCCGACCTTCGGCAAGAGCGTGCTGAAACTCTCCAGCCAGGACGCCCTGCTGGTCACTCTGCTCGTTGCCGTTACCAACTTCATCTGGAATCCGGTCGGGGGTGCACTGTCTGATCGTATCGGCCGCAAGCCTGTGTTGCTGGCGATTGCAGGCCTCTCGTTCGTGACGGCATATCCCGCGCTGCTCTGGCTCACAGCGGCCCCGACTTTCGGCAAAATGCTTGCCGTCGAACTGATGTTTTCGCTCTATTTCGGGGTCTACAGCGGGACGATGCTGGGCGCGCTGGTTGAAATCGTGCCGGCGCATATCCGCACCACTTGTTTCTCGCTGGCCTTTGCGCTTGCCGCAGCGCTTTTCGGCACGTTCACGCCGTTTGCGGCCACCTCGCTGATCGCCATGACCGGCGACAAGGCGTCTCCGGGCTTCTGGCTGATGTGCGCCGCGGCGAGCGGCTTCATCGCCGCAATCGTCATCTACCGCAGCGGAGCGGTCGAGGCGCGCGAACAAGCGGTCGCCGCGCAGCAGGCGTGAGACGGCCGGGCGGAGTGCGATCAAGATAAGGGCAATGCGCGGTTCTCGCAGATATCTCAGGCGTCACGGCAATTGGGCAGCGCGTTGCCCGGCCGTCGTGCCGGCGATCTTGCCGAACACCGCGCCATTCATCAGGCCAGTGCCGCCGGGATAGTTGAAGTAGAAGATTCCGCCGACCAACTCGCCGGCCGCGAACAGGCCGGGGATCGGCGCACCATCGGTGTCGATGACGCGCGCGCTGGTGTCAATTTTCAGTCCGCCGAAGGTGAAGGTCAGCCCGCAGGTCACGGCATAGGCTTCGAATGGCCCTTGATCCACCGTGTTGGCCCAATTCGATTTGGGCATCGCCAGGCCCCTGGTGCCACGGCCGTCCTTGACGTTCGGATCGAACGGCACCTCGGTCATGACGGCCTTGTTGTAGGCCTGTATCGTCTCCAGCGCCTTGTCGGCGTTGACGTCGTCGAGCTTCTTGACCAGCTCCTCGAGCGTATCGGCACGAACCTTGGTGACACGCTTGATGCGGTATTCGTCGCGCAGCATCGGGATAATCTTGCTGTCGAACACCTGCCAGGCAAACTGCCCGGGCTGCATCAGGATCACGCGGCCGTATTTCGCATAGGTGTAGTTGCGGAAATCGGCGCCCTCGTCGACGAAGCGCTCGCCATTGGCATTGATCATGATGCCCCAGGGATACGAGTGCTTCTGAAAATTGTCGCCGACGGTGAGATCGCCGAACTCCGGCGCATTGCGATCCCAGCCGACGGCGTGGCCGCCCGACCAGTTGCCGGTCGGCATCGCGCCGATGTCGAGCGCCATCTTGATGCCGTCGCCGGTGTTGAAGCGGGTGCCGCGGATCTTGGCGAGTTCCCACAGCGGCCCAAGATAGCGCGTGCGCATTTCGGTATTGGCCTGGAAACCGCCGGCGGCCAGCACCACACACTTTGCTTTCACCTCGACGGTCTTGCCCTCGTGCTTGACCTTTACGCCCTTGACCCCGTCATCGTCGGCGATCAGGGAAATTGCGCGCGCACCGTACGCGATAACCACGCTGTTCTTGCGTGCGATCTTGGTCCAGCCTTCGACCAGGCCCGGTCCGCCGCCCCAGGCCTCCACCGTCAGCCCGCCCCAGAATTTGAACATGCCGTTGATCTTGTAGGCCTGGCGTCCCCAGATCGGCATGAAGCGCATGCCCTTGTCACGCATCCAAAGCATGGTTGCCTTGCTGCGCGTGACCAGCAGTTCGCACAAGTCCGGGTCGGTGCGGTATTCGGTGACACGGCCCATGTCGTCGAAGAATTTTTCTTCGGTGTAGGTGCCGAAATCGGATTTCGACACTTCCTCGTCGGTGAGATCGGGCATCAGCGCGCGCAAGTCTTCGACGCCGTCATAGACGCAGCGGAACGC
>OCZT010001037.1_pt1 | contig 28588 bp, 44 predicted proteins | sample 1539031 | NCBI WGS metagenome assembly OCZT01 (sample SAMEA3539308, study PRJEB22396) | soil metagenome | biome: tundra; feature: field; material: soil | place: USA | collected 2010-05 | depth 0.15 m | reverse complement strand
CATGCGCGGGCTCATGGCATCGCCGTAGTGCGATTGCTTGTGCGGGTGTGGATTGCTCATGCTACTTGCTGAAAGGGATGCACCTGCTGGATATGCGACACCAGCCGCATACAGATCAGCGGGAAATCTGCTTCCTGATACAAGCATGCCGCCTTTACCTTGGCGGCCTCGAAGCCCAAGTTTTTCAGGAAGTCTGCGCTCAGGTTGAACCCCAGTCGCGCGCCGATCATGCCCAGCGTGAGGGTCGGGACTGCTGTCGCTGCTGGACGGATAGGCTGAACCACTTGCCGGACGGTCACGGTTGCAGACATAGGCTGCGCAGTCACCGGGGCTGGTACTGGTGTGGCTTGAGCGGAGGTAATCGCGTCCAGGGCCTGTTTGTCGGGCAGTGCCTTTGCAGCGGCTTCTTCTCTTACCTTTGCCGATTCCAAACGATCCTTGAGATACGCACGACCAGCGGCATAGGCGGCAGCGATACGAGGGCGAGGGTCGTGTTCCCAATCCATGGCTGTGGATTCGTAGGCTCTCGATGCCTTCTCGATGTAGGGCACGCTGTCGAACTCGATTCGGCGCGCCTCTTTTTCAAAGCTCAGAACCAAGGCATCCTCGGCTTCTTTGGCCACGCGCGATGACTTCTCCGCCTTTTCTTGCTCCTCTGCACGGATGCGCTCGCGCTGCTCGGTTTCCTTCTTTTCCTCGGCTGCTTTGTGTGCAGTTATGCGCGACGTGACAAGCATTGATAGGTCTTCCGGCTCCTTGAGAACGATCTGCGCCGTGTCCGCGAACAGAAAGGTGTGATCCTTTGCCAACATGCGCAGAGTTGATAGGTTGAGTTGGATTTTGTCAGCCGTGGCGCTGGCGCTGATCTTGGCATTGGCCAGGGTGGTGCTGACTGCATCGCGCAAGCTGTCCACCGTGCGCCGACCCTTGACGGCACCGGCGAAGTCAGCGGGTACGGCGGGCATATAGGGCTTGCCAAGGCGGGTATTGAGCGCGGTGATGTGCTGTCCAATGGCAGCAATACCTTCCTGCACGATTTCAAGCCGTATTGATTCTTTGCGTGCAGCAACGGTCTTTTCGCTTGCCAACCGGGTAGTCCGTGCCAAATTGCGCAAGTCGGCAACCATTCGACGCATGGATTCCACATCGGTCATCTGCGCCAGGGCGTGAGTCTCGGACGATTCCAGCGCATCCTCGGCTTTTTTAAGTGACTTGCAGGCCGCTTCACAATCTGCAAATTCCTGATCGGTGCTTGGCTTGGCTGGAATACGCTCGATAAAGGCGCGCAAGGCCACGGCGAATTCAGGCAGGTTTGAGGAAACGGCAAGCTGTCCACCGACTTGGACCCGGACTGCTGGCAGGGATTCAACCGCGGCGGCTACGGCTTGGACTGTGGGGGCTGTGGGGACGTAGGATACGAGGTCGGCGTGAAACTGCTTCCAGCCGGCTTGGATGCGGTCAAACCAAGCCGGATCAGGAAACACATCCATGGCCAGCAGGTTTTCAGGTGTGCCGTCGCCAACAGCAAAAATCAACTTCTGCGCTCCGGTCACCATCAGGATTTGCTGGCATTGGGGCATGTGCTGCTCGGGAATCACGCCGTCAGCAACCTGCGCGGCGATTTCAATATTCCACTGTTTGCATTCAAAGGATACTTCTTCGCTCATGGTCAGCCCGTCCAGCGATGCCGAAAGGCGGCCATCAGAACAGGTCACCGGATAGAGTTCTTCTCCAATCATGGCTTCCACCAATGGGCGCACATTGGCTTCGACTTCATGGCCGTGGTCAAGCACGTTGCGCTGAACCCAGTCACAAAACTCTTTGCCAAGCCCGGTGTGCCTCGCGTGCATCAGCTCGGTGCGCGTCGTCGTCTTGGACAGGCCCATCATGGCGGCGGCTTCGCTGGCGTTGTCATGCTCCAGCCGATAGGCCAGCCACTCGGGAGAGCCTTGAACCAGGTTATGTGTTTTCATGCCGCTTCTCCTTGAGTGGTGGTGGCGCGGATCATGGCCATCTGGTCTTCGGTCATCCGGGACTTGCTGCTGACCATTGCGATTACGTCGTCGGCGCTTTTTTTCCCGGACTCGATCAGGCCGCGAAATCCCGGCAGGCTTTTGGCAAACTGCTCGTCTGTGTACTCAGGCAGGCCAGGCGCTGCCGGCTTAGTGATCTCCCCTGTGTCCTGGTCGATTGACTCGCTGTTGATCGTCACAAAGTCGCCATCTATCGTGACGCCTCGACCAGCTTCGGCAGCGTGCGATACTGTGATTGCGTTGGCAAGTTCGATACTTGCTGGCATGTATTTCAGAACCTGCAACAACGCCACCTTGCGGGCGTACATTTCAAAGTTGTTTTCATTTGCCAGCGCGTAATGTTTGCCGCCAACCTTGTTGTATTGGTTGAGGTGCTTTGTCACCTTGCCGCGCGTCCAGACTTCAATGACCGGCATTTGTGCGTCCTTGACGCGGCCAATCGCATAGACGTGCGTGAAGTTGCCGTCGCTGTCGCCGGGTTTGTGGCGGCAGAATGGCTCGTCGCCCAACTGGTAGTCGAACTGATCGCCTTGGAACACCGCGCCAGTCCATACGGTTGCCCGGCCGGCACGCGCGACCAGATCAACCAGTCCTTTCCAGCCCGGCACAAAGGTGCAAGTGTCCTTATAGGCGATCAGGTAGCCCTGGCCGTTGATTCCAGGCTCAAGCCCTAGTTGGGTGGCTGTCATCAGGCTGGACAAGATGCTGTCCGTCCGGCAATTTTGAAGTGCCTTGCTTGTGCTGAATGCCGTAAGGGCCAGACGCGCCATGCGGTCGGCGCTCATATGCTTGGGCAGGGCAAGTGCCATTTGCGGCTTCATGCGCTCTAGGACTTGCGAGAACTTTGCCGTTGGCGATGCAGGGGCGGTTGGGAGGTTGCTCATATTCACTTTCGTTGGTGGTTAAAATTTCCCGAGCCGTGGCCGGGTGGTGCTCAGTTAAAAAAAGATTGATAAACCCAGCGCGCGGCGCCGTAAAAAATTCCGAACGTCAACCCCGACAGGCCGACGACAACCGTCCATTGAGCGAACGTGATCGGCTCAGGCGGTTCCACATCGGCAAATTGAATGTTTCCCGCTTCACGCGCAACCTGTGACAAATCATCACGGGTTGGCATGATTTCGGCGAAGCTCGCCTTCACCTGGCGTTTGCGCTGGCAGCATGATCTGTTCACAAATTTGGTGTGCCGTGCAAGCGCTTCGGACACCATGTTGTCGATCATGGCGCTCATGGTTGCACCTTCGCATCCTCGAAACGGACAATAAGGCGTCTAGACGGATTGGTGTCTCCCGCCTCGCGGATTTCGTAGCAGGCACCGTCATGCGCATAGATGCCGGTGATTTCGCCTTTGGTCGTCATTGATCCAACTGGCAATGGTGGAAGAATGTTGTTGTCTTTCGCCCATGTAATGCACGCTTGCCGATGCGCCTCACGCACATCGCTCCTAAAACTGTCCAGCACTTCTACGTCGTGCGCCGATGGCATCCAGCCGTGTGTAATGTCCAACTCCTTTGCCAGATCGTATCCGTCTTGGGCAGATCCACGATACACATCAACTAGATCAGCAACTTGCTCTGAGTCCCAACCTTGGCCGCCACAGAGTTCGGCTGCTGCCGTAGCAATAATTTCAAGGGTAATTTTTGGTCTGTCTTTGGTGCTCATGCTGTTTCTCCCGTGGCTTTGGAAATCGCGCCGAGGCCTCGCGTAATGCTTCCCTCGATCATGGCCACACCGTCAAATGGGGCAATCAGTTCGCGCAGTGCAGCCAGCAACTCAGGCGCGGCGGATATCAGGCGGGCGTCAAAGCCATCCTCACGCCGATTCATACTGCTTATTTGGCAGAGTTGAAACGAGATTTCACCGTTTGTCCCCGGCGCTCTGACAACCCAGTGGTATTTGTCGCCATCCTCATCCGGGTTGTCGCCCCTTGGCGGGTGCGCGGTCCACGGTCCCGGTGTATGCGACCCGGCTTGCGTGCTGTCAACACTGTGAGTTTCCGGTTTCACTTCTTTAACGACTTCGGTGGTGGTATTCATGCTGTTTCATCCGGTAATGAATGCAAGACGATTTCATCGCCTTCAACGGAGCTTGAGATTCCGTGATTTTCAATTGGCATTCCGTGGATGGCCGCAATGGTTAATACCGTTCGTGTGGTCCGCATATGTACTACTGCAATGCGTTTGTTTGCAACAGCAAGCGCCAGCGTTATACCGGCCACTGATGGGTGCTGTTTTTGGAGTGCTTCTAATTCTCCGACAAGATTCAGCAGTTCGCCTTGAGCGCCCATATCAAGCAGTAGCATGGTCCTGCGTTTAGCCGGGACTATTACCGTCATTTGCCGCATGTCTGGCAGTTCAGTTTGTCCGTTCATACGAATCTCCAAAAAGCGCCGAAGAAGCGCATAAACAACCCCGGACGCTTGCTGGTGCGCTCGTCAAGCAGCGCCGTTTGCAATGTCAGCGCATCGCCATAGATTTGCGGTGGGCGCGGCGTGTACCTCAGGCCGATCTGGACAGCGCCAGCAGTGGCTGTGCGAGGTGTTTGATATGGCGTCATGCTGCCACCGTGTATTCAAGCGCCTGCAATTTGCTAATCTGCTCATGGATGTCGTTCAGGTGCTGCGTGAACTGCCTGCGCAATTCGGTTTCCTGCTTTTCCAACGCGTCAATCTGCGCAGCCGTCGGGTTGAAGTCGTCCGGTATCTCGATTTCGACATCCATCGTTTTTACGGCGGTATAGCCGACCGACTTGGACATATCTAGGTTTGTGATCCCGTAGGGCTGCTCTGGCGCATATGGGCCGGTTTGCATGTGCACGAAGCACTTGAGGGTCAGTTTCATGGTGTATTCCCGTAGTGTTGTGTCCGTATCTGTTCGGCAAGCGCCCGTGCATCGGAGCGCTCGATCTTGTTTTTGCTGTTGGCCATGTCAGCAGCAATCAGCTCGGCTTCTGTTGCGGGCTTGATGCCGCAGATAGCGCAGGCCATGTTGTTGATCTGCTGCCAGTGCGTCGGGTAGTTGGCGCGGCGCTGGGATAAGGTGCTCATGATCTGATCCCCAACTTGCCCTCTGCTGCCTTGCGTGCCAGCTTGTCACCGGATTTGCCTCTGTGGCCTTGGTAGCGCTTGGGATACTTCACGCCGTAGTTCTTTGGCGTGTCATCGTAGGTGCGGCCTATAACCTCTGCACTGCTACTAAACGCAGCCGCAGACATTGCCGCAGCGATCAAAAGACTTTTCTTCACCTGTTCACTCCTTGTTTATTGATCCACCCGAGAGCAATCAAGAAAAAGAGCGGTCCACCTTGACGTATGCGTGGCCGATTGGGATTCGGGTATCTATCCACGCTGTAGGGTCCAGTTTTGCAAGCCCGCGCTCTTTCCTGATTACTCTCCATCGCAACAACATCAGCTCAATGAGGTTTTGTTTGCTTGCGACTTGGGTGAATAATACGCCAGCAAAAGCGGTTTGTGATTAGGGTAAACCCTATGTTTTAGAACTAAAAACCCTTAAGGGTAAACCCCTATATACAGATCAAAAACTCTCACGCAAAATCAGCGCCATGACCAACTCAGAGCAATTCGAGAAAAGCGAAAAAGCCTATGCCTTGCAGTTAAGCCTCATGGCCGTTGCAATGGTACGCACCTATGCAGATCGATCCGACCGCGCTGCTGCTCAGGTAGCGCTGCTTAGGGCTGCGCTTGAGTTTGTAGAGAAAAAAGGCTGCAATGAAAAGCGCTAAACTTTACGCCATTCACTCGTCGTGTGGCATCGTTAAATTTGGTGTAGCAACCAATATCAAACTAAGATGGCGCGCGCTTCGACACTCAAAAATGATTGCCGCGTCTTCATTTATGTCAACACCAATCATCGAAAACGGTTGCTTTGCTGCTGAAAAAAGTTATTGGGTAGGGCCTCAAAAATACTCACAAAGGCATTCGGGAGCGAGTTTTTTTACTGCTCTGATTTTGGAATTGCACGCAATCTGCTGAAGCAAACACACAGGGAATTTTCTGATGTTAATGTTGGATGGCGTGAATACTACGGCTGTAATCCTGTTGGAAAAGAGTGGACAAAAGCCGTAAGGAAAATAAAAAAAGATACGCCCTACGTTTCGCAGGCATTGAATCGTTCATAATAGCGCCATGAATACGCAAGAAACCATCGCCCATTTTGGCAATCAAACCAAGACTGGTGAAGCCTTGGGCATTGATCAGAGCACTGTCAGTTGTTGGGGTGAATATCCACCTGACCGGCGACAGCTACAGATTGAGCGCGTCACGTTTGGCGCATTGAAAGCTGAGCCTGGCTCCATGGATCGGGTGCTTGGAATGGATAAGATCGAAGCCCAAAGCATGACCGCCTTCTCCGACTTTGCCACGCCCATTAAATCAATGAGGCCAGCAGCATGAGCCTTGTTTACCGAGTGCAAGATCGAGAAGGGCGCGGCCCGTGGCGACCTGGGTTTTCTCGCTTGTGGGTTGAAGATCGAGACGACCATGACAACCTGATTCCTTGGCCTACGCAATTCGGCTTTGAGATCATTCCAAAGTCTGATGGGCACCTTGGCTGCGGTTGTAAAACGAAAGAACAATTACAACGCTGGTTCACCCCCACGGAATACACAACATTGCATTCATACGGATTTACGGCCGTGCAAATGGAAGTTGATCGTGTGTTGGCAGAAAGCGATATTCAACTCGTTTTTCAACGAACAAAGCCGTTACGCAAAGACGTGCTGGCATTTGATTTGTACGCTGAACGTGTGGCGCTGCGGGAAGGGCTAGCAGCATGACTCAAGCCGCTTTTTACTTCTCCGATTTCGCAACACCCCTATTTGTCGGCCTATGCATGGGTGACTTGCACGCTGATTTATCGCCTGCATCAAGGGGCAACGCATTCGATCCAGCCTGTGATTTTCGCGCGCCACCCCCGCCACCTGCGCCGGTTGACTACAGCGGTGTCTCTGAAACCAAAGCCGCTCGCCACAAAAGGGTCAGGCGGGAAGCCAAACGCAAGGCTGGGCGGGCGGCATGATTTCAATTGCTGGTAATCTCGCCGCTCCATTCCCCTGGTTTGGCGGCAAATCTAACGCCGTCGATACCGTATGGGAAGCCTTTGGCGAGGTTGATAACTACGTCGAGCCCTTTGCAGGCAGCGCGGCCATGTTGCTCGGTGCCCCTGATGGAAAGCGAATCGCCACGATAAACGACGCTGACGGCTTCGTTGCAAACTTCTGGCGCTCAATTGTCAAATGCCCAGAGGATGTCGCGCACCATGCCGACTGGCCCTGCAATGAGGTTGATCTGTTCGCCCGGCATAGCTGGCTGGTCAGACAAGCGCAAGACCTGACAGACCGCCTGCACTCAGACCCGGATTGGTTTGATGTGAAGATTGCAGGCTGGTGGTGTTGGGGTGCGTGCAACTGGATCGGGTCGGGCTGGTGCGGCGGATTGGGTCCGTGGGTTCATGACGGCAATACGATTGTCGATAGCCGCCAGCTCCCGCACCTCTCAGCCGGGATGGGCATCAACCGCAAGCTCCCGCACCTCTCAGCCGGGATGGGCATCAACCGCAAGCTCCCGCACCTCGGAGACGCCGGGAGGGGCATCAACCGCCAGCTCCCGCACCTCGGAGACGCCGGGAGGGGCCATCCTCGCACCGCCTACATCCTGGAATGGTTTGGCAAGCTGCACGATGTATTGCGCGATACCCGCGTTACTTGCGGCGACTGGAGCCGGGTGGTTAAAGACTCGGTAACAACCCGCCACGGGCTGACCGCGCTATTTCTCGACCCACCCTACACCAAGGGCGCAATGGACTACACCGCGCAGGGTACGGGCGGAGATTTGGCGCTAGAGGTGCAGCAATGGTGCGCAGCCAATGGCAACGACCCGCTGCTGCGCATCGTTCTGTGCGGCCACGCTGGCGAACATGACGCCCTGCTTAATCACGGCTGGCACACACGCGCCTGGACAGCCCGCAAAGGCTATGCGCTGACTGATGAGGCGGTCGCCAATAGCGCCAGTGAAACGATCTGGTGCAGCCCGCATTGTGTTGCGCTACAGCCAACCGGCAACCTTGATTTGTTTCTGGAAGCAGCATGACACCAGCCGAAAAAGTACCCGACTAAATTATTCATATTTGCAACGCAACGCAATAGGCGCATAATCTCACGCATCAACCGGCTGTCGTGGCCAATAGAAAGCAAAGATGACCTCTTCGATAACCCAGTACAGACCCTTCAATTCGGCTTGCCCGTATTGCTTTCGGGAACACGACCTGTGCTGGGTTTTCAAAAAGGTTATTAAATGACGCTCAGAATTAAAGGCTGGGAGCGGTTTCAACACTTCAAAGACCGTAAACCGCCGTGGATTAAGTTGTATCGGGACCTGCTTGACGACCTGCAATGGCACGAGTTGGCCGGTGATGACGCAAAAACACTCGTGATGTTGTGGCTGATTGCATCGGAAAAGTTAGGCGAATTGCCGTCAATAAAGGAGTTAGCCTTCAGGCTCAGGGTTTCAGAAAAAGCAATGAAATCAACCGTCTCAAGGCTTTCGCACTGGCTGATACAAGATGATATCAAGTCGATATCTGATATCAGCACGATATCAACAGAGCATCAATACGATGGTGCAGTAATACCCCTCACGCGCTCGCAAGAGTTAGAGACAGAGACAGAGGAAGAGGGAGATACGTCGCCAGCCAAGCTGACGACCTGCCCGGTTGATGAGATTGTTGAACTCTATCAAACCATTTTGCCAGAACTTCCCGGCGTCAGGATTTTGGACAAAGACCGGGTTAAAGGAATTCAGGATCGGTGGCTTTGGGTTTGCGATTCAAAAAAACCAGATGGCAAGCGCCGCGCCGAAACGCCGGATGAAGCAAAGCTGTGGTTCAAGGCTTATTTTGAGCGCGCTCGGGAAAATGATTTTTTGATGGGCAAGACAGAGCGCATCAACGGGCATAAGGGGTGGAAGTGTGATCTTGACTTTTTGATGACAACCAAAGGATTGAAGCAGGTCATTGAAAAGACTGAGGCAGTCGCATGAATAACGATCTCCCGCCAGAATTGAAACTCTCCACCGAAGTGGCCGAGCAGTCAATTATTTCGATTGTCCTGAGTTATCCCTATGCCCTTGATGGACTGGACCTGAAACCGGAGCATTTTTCAGCCGATTACCTGCGGGTTATCTTTGCCGAACTGATGCGCCAGGTTAGAGACGGCAAAGGCGCAAGTGTCAGCACCCTGCACGACACGCTGTGGGAAACCTCAACGCTCGCGGATTTGAATGCAATTGCCGCCTGCCACGACTACAGCTCACGCCCGATCAAGCGCCTGGTGGAGCAGGTGGTTGACGGTTACCGCTCGCGCCAACTTCACGTCCTGTCGCAACGCATTGGTGTGCTGGCTTTTGAGCATACCCCGGTTGCCGATAGGATCGACCAAGCGCAGGCGGAGATTGCCAAGCTGGTGACGGTTGAAGATTCGGATGAGTGGGTTGATGCCCACACCGGGGCGATGCGCCACTCGGAGTTGATCGAGCAACGCGAAGCCGGGAACTTCAGTGGCATAGAAACCGGCCTGATCGACTTTGACGAGATGCTTGACGGCGGCTTGCAACGGGGAAACCTTGTTGTCATCGGCGCCAGACCTAGCATGGGCAAGACCGCGATGGCGCTCACGGTTGGACTGCACATCGCTCGACGCTTTGATGTCGGGTTCATGAGCATGGAAATGTCGGTAAGCGATGTGATGGACCGGCAAGCGGCGATTCTGGGTGGCATTTCAATCTCGTTCATCAAGCGGCCTAAAAAGGGCCTGGACTACGGTAAGATTGTTGACGGTATCGAGATAGCCAAAACCCTGAAATTTCGCGTCTCAGACCGTTCTGGCTTGAATATCCTGCAACTGCGCGCCAAGGCTCGGGCACTAAAACGCCGCTTCGGGCTGGATGTGCTGATCGTCGATTACATCGGCCTGATGTTGGGAACCGACTCTCGCACGCCCAGGGCTTACCAGATCGAGGAAATCAGCCGTGGATTGAAAGGGCTTGCCAAGGAACTGGACATGGTGGTGGTGTGTCTGGCCCAGGTCAACCGTGGCGCTACTGACAGGCCAAACCAGATCCCCGGACTCTCGGACCTGCGTGATTCTGGCGCGATTGAGCAGGACGCCGACATTGTTGGATTCGTGCATCGGGAAATTATGTCGAATCCTTCTGCTGGAGAGGCTTTCAAGAACTACGCATTACTGAGAATTGCTAAGAATAGACAAGGAAGATGTGGAGACATTCATCTCCATTATCTATCGGAGCAAACAAAGTTCGGCGCATGGTTCGGAGATATTCCTAAAAAAGAAACAAGCAACAGAGAGCGGGGGCTGTAATGAGTGAGATTAAGACGTGCCGCAGTGGACTCCATCAATTCTCTGGAGAAAGGTGCCCCGAATGTAAAAAAATTCGAGGTAAGGAGTACACAGCAGAAAACAAAGAAAAGAAAAAGGCATACGACGCAGAACTGTATTCAGTCAATCAGAAACTTGTATCCGCAAGGTCTGCCGCCTACTACGCAGCAAATACCAGTAAGGTAAAAGCAACTGTAGCCAGATATGTCGCAGGGAATCAAGAAACGGTGAAGGCTAATAAAGCGGCCTACTACCTTGCTAACAAAGATGAAATTGAAGCAAAAAAAGCCGTGTATAGGGCTTCAAATCTAGACAAACATAACGCCAGAAGTGTGGCATGGAATGCGGCCAATCCAAAGAAGAAGAAGGCATCTGTAGCCAAGTGGTCAGCAGCAAATCCAGAAACTATGCGCATTAAGTACCAGAACAGACGAGCAAAAAAAAGAGAGGTCGGCGGCACACTTTCTAAGGGGCTGGCGAACAAACTGTTTAAGTTGCAAAAAGGCAAGTGTCCGTGCTGTGGTTTGCCGTTGGGCGATAACTACCACTTAGACCACAAGATGCCACTAGCCCTGGGCGGTCCGAACGTCGATAGCAATATCCAACTGCTGCGCCAGCACTGCAACAACCAAAAAGCATAAAGCACCCAGTTGACTTCATGCAATCTAGAGGGTTTTTATTATGAAAGATTTATACGTTCTCGAATGGAGCAAAAAACAGGGTATGCCACACGTGCAACCATTGACAAAAACTTTGAGTAATAACCGGATCGCCTACATGAATGACAAGGCTGTGAACGATTACATCCCGATTGCTGTTGGGACGATGGACGAAATGCTTGACGCCGCAAACGCGATGAGGCCGACACTGCTAAAGCGATTGCCTTTGGGTGTGGCTGAGTGTCTGTGCTAACTCATGAACAAATTATTGACTGGATTCTTACCATGCGCAAAACCGATGAAGATTACGCCCGTTACGCCTTACAGCAGTATCACGCCGCGATGCCGTGGATGGATTTGATGGCCGGCATACGCGATGCCATGAAAGCCCCCAATGCGTGAACTAAGCGAAACCCAGGCAAAGGAAATAAAACATGATTCCAGTTCTTGACCGAGTTGTTTTTGATTCAGAGATTTCAGAGCGGAAGATTTTGATTGTGCCAATTCATACGGTTCGGCATACGCCATACAACCCGGCGAATCGGACTAAGGAAGGTGAAAAGCTGCGGCGCTTGATTTCAGAGATTCAAGGGCGCGGCCTGATCTACCCAATTCTGATCACAAGTGACCGAGATGTGATTGACGGGAATCGTAGATTAGCGGCCTGCCGGGCCTTGGGGCACAAGACCATTGAATGTATCGTCAGCGACCTGGACCGGGATGAAGCCTTCACGGTGGTAAACACCACAGCGATTGCCATTGGTGGCAAAGGATGGCTTGAAATCGGAATGGGTAATGGATACATGCCTTCCAAGATGCGGCAACAGTACGACGAGCTTTACTCTCTGATCGGGGCCTACGGGGTGAAGTTGTTGATTGACCGGAATCTAGGACTCAACATTCTACCGCTTTGCAAGTCCGTGGCCGCGCTTGATGCCAAGTACAGCCTGGTGCAGATTGTCATGGCGGTGGCGGCGCGAAAGCTGACCAACAAGGTGAATTTTATTCTCCGTGCTGGTGGTGAAAGGGAAGCCAAAGTATCAGTGATGGACGCGGTATTGGCTGATGCGTGAGCTCTCTGAAACCCAAGCAAAGACCGGGTAAAAAGCAGGTTGAGTTTTGGTCGTTGGTGGATGTAAAGACCGAAAACGAATGTTGGCCTTGGTTGGGGCATGTAAATCAATGGGGATATGGTAGGTATCGTTACAACGATTTCACATGGATGGCACATCGGTTGTCGTATGAGATAAATACCGGGGAAAATACGAAAGGCTTTATCGCAATGCACACCTGTGATAACCCTCGTTGTTGTAACCCAAAACACCTAGTATTAGGAACCCATGCTGACAATCAACATGATAAATACCATAAGGACAGACAAGCAAGGGGAGAAAACAACGGTTCTTCTTTGTTAACAAATGAACAAGTATTAGAGGCAAGAAGTCGATACAAACCAAAAGTTGTTACGTACAAAATGCTTGCTGAAGATTATGGAGTTTGCCAAGACACAATGCAAAAAGCTATCCGTAGAATTTATTGGAAACATTTATGAGATATGCAGCGCGCGTTGATAGAAATCAGCAAGAGGTCATTGATGCCCTGCGCGCTGCCGGTGCGGTTGTGCATAGTTTGGCAGCCGTGGGTAATGGCATCCCTGATCTTCTGGTGGCTTTTCGCGGTCAGACAATTCTCATGGAAGTGAAGGATGGAGCGAAGGTCAAGAGCGCGCAAAAGCTAAAGCCGCTACAGATCATTTTTCATCGGGACTGGACAGGCGGGCCGCTGAGTATTGTTGACGGTCCTGACGCTGCGCTGCGTGCGCTGGGAGTGATTGCATGACAGCAATTCACATAGACCGGTTCACTTCTGGTTTGGACGAACTGACGCGCAGGCAGCAAGCCGATCATATCGCGGTGCTTCACGTATTGGCACGGACTGGCCGATTTAGCGTTTTTGAAGCATCGGACAACCAAGTGATTGCCCGGACTATGGATCGACTGATTCATAAGGGCTTCACGACGGTACTAGACGGCAAGAAAACAGATCACGGCTTGCTGCTGAAATTGCTAGGTGGAAACTACCCTTGGACAGCCTGCGAACTCACAGAGGCCGGGAAACGGTTGATTGAGGCGACGCCATGACCCACCCCACCGACACCCCAATTCCCTCGAATTCGAGGGAATTAAAACCCACTGATGCGAAACCAGTTACAAACGGCGGTTGCTGGTCGTACTCTGTGCCCAATGCGCCCATGTTTGACTTGGACCCCGCTGATCCGTGGCCGGTGCCGGAAGCTAGGCCAGTTGCGCCGATATCGATGCTCGAACGGGTGGCGCAGTGGATTGAAAGGAAGCTATCGTGAATACCGATGCGCTGACATTTACGGAAGATGAGTTGTACAACGAGGTCAACCGATTTGCAGAAATAGACGGGCGGGTATTGCCTAGGGTTGGTAAAGGCGGGGTTGCTGCAAAAACCGGGAAATGCAGTCGGTGCGGAAGCCCCTCTGGACCGTACTCCACATGCCGAAAACATAGAGAAACTGGGACGCTACTTCGGGCGTTGAACAGTCTCGCTGACGCTGGCGCAATCGTGCGAGTAACAGATGGTCGCGGAAGTAAAGGCGGGTCCACCTGGAGAAATAAACCCAAAGTACCATTTGTTCGCACGACGGAAAAGATCGGTCGGAACGACCCGTGCCCATGCAATAGCGGCAAGAAATACAAAAAGTGCTGCGGCGCTCTAAGCAGACTGCTTGGAGGTGAGTAAATCTATGACAAATCACCCTCTAGCCCCCGCCACACTTGCGCAAGCAGCTATAAAAGATGTAGCGGAAATGGCAGCAGCATGAAGCGCATCTACATCGCAGGTCCCATGTCCGGCATTGAAGACTTTAACTTTCCCGCCTTCAACGCTGAAGCCGCACGCCTGCGCGACCTAGGGCACAACGCCATCAACCCTGTTGAGATTAACCCGGACCAGGCCATGAGTTGGCACGACTGCATGCGCCGCGATATTGCCGCGCTGGTGACTTGCGATGCAATCAGCATGTTGCCGGGCTGGCAGAACAGCAAGGGCGCGACGCTGGAAAGGCACATTGCCGAGCGGTTGGGCATGGTTATTTTGGAGATTGCCGCATGACGCAGCGCATAAGCATCGAGTGTTACAACCCCGTGCAGGCGCATAAATCGCTTCAGGCGGTGATTTGGCCTTACGTCAAGGCCATGACAGCAGCGGGCCACAAAATCAGCGTAGAGGCACGCCCTGAGACACGCAGCAGCCAAGAAAACAGGATGCTTCATGCCCTGATCGGCGAGATAGCTTCGCAAAAAGACTGGGCTGGAGCAAAGCGCGATGCTGAAATCTGGAAACGCCTGCTTGTTGCCGCCTGGTGTCGGACGCGGGGCGAGTCGGTTGAAATCCTGCCTGCCCTGGACGGCCACGGCGTTGACATCGTACCGGCGCGGACAAGCAAGCTAACCAAGGGCGAATGTGCGGATTTGATTGAGTACGTGCAGGCGTGGGCGGCTGACAACGGCGTGCGTATGGTGGACTATGAAACTGGCGAAATAACTGGGGTGGCAGCATGACATTCGCACAATGGAAAGGCAACAGCGCAACCTATCAAAAGGTGTACTACCGCAATAGTCCAGGCGACATTTTGCTTGTTTGCCAAGCCGCTTACAAAGCAGGCGAGCGCGAAGGCCGGAAACAAGTTGAGCAAATTGCGAATCAGGCGATTGAACTGCGTGAATTGTTGGCCATGCCCAATGGGGATGCTTGCAAATGACCGCCTTTCCCAAAGACAAGGCCGCGCGTAATCCGCACCTGCTGGCAATGGCCCAAGGTATGCCGTGCCTACTCCAAGCCCCACCCTGCAACGGCAACAGCGATACAGTGGTTTCGGCGCACTCAAACCAAGCTAAGCACGGCAAGGCCAAAGGGCGCAAGGCGCACGATCAGTACAGCGTATGGGCCTGCGCCAGGTGCCATACGTGGCTTGATCAGAGCTACACGGCATCAAAAGCCGAAAAGATTGCTGCTTTTGATGCCGGGCACGCGCGCCAGGTGGTTGCGTGGGAGACAATTGCGGCTGATAAGCGCGAGTCACCAGCTGATCGGCGGGCGGCGCAATGGGGAATTGATGAATTGCTATGACCTACGGCTGCCGAAATAGACCGCCATTCGTTGCCAGCATGATTGTGCAGGACGGCTACTTCATCGACGGCATGCAGCGAATCGCAAAGGTAAAGCAGATTGATTCGTTTTCTCACGGCTCAACGTGCAAATATCAGGCCGATGACAAATACTCGGACCCGCAATGTGTCGGCTGTAGCCACAAAGCTAAAAATGAAAACGCCCAGATGATCCCTGGGCGCGACCATCAATACACGGGCACGCGACAAGCAAGACCGGCGCGGACCGCTTCATAAAGCGCTCGATCAGCCGCCGATTTAGCCGCTGGTGTGAGGGGCAGGTGCAGAGTCGGCTTGGGGACGGATTGCTGTGAGGTGGATGTTTGCATGATGGGTCCTTTAATCTACGCCCGGCACAATTGCTTGGCGTGGCCTGATTTGATGCCATTGGGGGGGGTAGTCGGTGCGGTAACGTACACTAAGCTACAATTATTTACCCGATTTATCACAAAAGGCGAGTGTGCGCAGTACGGGTAAATACTGTCGAGAATTCAGCGCAGGCGGCATGCGCTTAATCGCTGGAGCCGAGACAGGTACGGGCAGTCGAGAGATAAATCCCTATGCCCGCGTGGATTTTGGTAAGATTGGGTCGCCTTTGAAATAGGGCGCAAACGCATGATGATTGATGCCGGATTTATCACCCGGCCCGACTCCTGATAAGGGCGGTATAAAAGTCAGTCATCAGCCGTTTGGTGAAAGTGAGGCAGTTAACCGAAGTGAGAGAGCCCGGTCGTCAGATTCTGCACATACCTGGAGCCACTCAGTGCCACCAATCAAACAATATGACAAAAACGTCACTTAATCCGAAGCAAGAACGGTTCGCAAACGAGTATTTGATCGACTTGAATGCGACAGCGGCTTACAAGCGTGCGGGGTACAAAGGACAAGGAAAGTCGGCGGAAGTTGCAGCGTGTCAATTATTAGGTAATGTTAGGGTGTCCGCATATATCCAAAAGGCTATGAACAAGCGGTCAAACGACCTCGGAATTGATGCGAATTACGTGCTTTCAACTATCAAAGAAACAGTTGATCGGTGTCGGCAAGTCCATCCGGTGCTGGATCGCAAGGGTGAACAGGTCTATGTGCTTGTTGGTGAGGACGGCGAACAACTTGTCCCGGCTTTTGAATTCGACTCTACAGGCGTGCTCAAGGGCGCTGAACTGCTGGGGCGGCACTTAAAGATGTTCACGGACAAACTGGAACATAGTGGAAAAGACGGTAAAGACCTAATCCCAGACCCGATTGACTCAATAAAGGCCGAGTTGGCCGCGCTTTATGGCAAGGGTAAGCCTAAAAAGCACGGGTGATTGTGGATAACATCCCTGTGAACTGCTTATTAATTAAGCAAAAGTGCCAATCATGCGGGGGTTTGACCTGTTTTGCGCCGTTGCCTATCTGCTGAATAAGTAAGCAATGGACCTCGATCTAAGCGTTTACACCAACACCGAGCTGCGACGGATGCTCACATTGGAGCGCCGGATACAAAAGCACGACGCCGAACTAAGCCTGTTCAACTTCTACCGTGACTATGTTTGGAGGGCGGTCGAGGGCAAGAAGCCTTTCCTGGACAATTGGCATCTTCACGCCATCGCCGAACACCTGGAAGCCGTCAGCGCTGGCGACATTACTCGGTTGCTTATCAACGTGCCATTCCGAACAAGCAAATCGACTTTGGTTTCAGTCGCGTGGCCCGCTTGGGTCTGGCTCAAAGACCCGGCCTATCAATGGCTTTGCGGGTCATACGCCGAAAAGCTGGCTATCCGTGATTCACGCAACATGCGCCGGGTGATTACAAGTTCAGCGTTTGTCCGAGACTTCGGGGACCGTTTTGGCATGAGCCATGACCAAAACCAAAAGGTGAGGTTTGAGAATGACCGGGGCGGCTATCGAATAGCGTTCGGCATGACCTCGGGGGTCATGGGCGATGGTGGATCAGCTTTAATCATTGACGACCCCATGGACAGGCAGGCGGCAAACTCCGAGGCCGAGCGTGAGACTGCGCTGACAACCTACGATCAAGCCCTAGTAACGCGGCTGAACGATCCGGCAACATCTCCTATCGTCATCATCATGCAGCGCTTGCACCAAAACGACCTGAGCGGGCACGTGCTCAAAGATCAAGGCGTCTGGACTCACTTGATGCTACCGATGCGCTTTGAGGCGTCCAGGCGGTGCGTCACCAGTCTGGGCTTCCGTGATCCGCGGACGATTGAGGGTGAGCTGCTGTGGCCTGAGCGGTTTCCTGAGAAAACAGTTCAGTCGCTTGAATCGTCGCTGGGCATCTATGGCACATCGGGCCAGCTAGCCCAAAGATCGAGCCCTGCTGGCGGCGGGATACTCAAGGCGGATAAGTTTAGGCTGTGGCCGTGCACAAAGGTAATACCTGATTTGCTGTGGGTGGGGCAATCGTATGACACATCTTACACAAAAGATACAGCGAACGATCCCTGTGCCTGCGGTGTGTGGGGTGTATTTGAATACGAAAAGAAAAATCAGGTGATTCTTTTAGACTCATGGTCCGACCACATGGAATACTCGCCTATGAAAAAGAGAATGCTTGACGATTGGCAGGCGAAATATGGCGGTGTTTCCAATGACATAATGAAGCCTAGCCGAAAAGCTGACATTATTATTATCGAGGAAAAAGGCAGCGGGATTTCAGTTATTCAAGATATCAGGCTGTCTAATATTCCCGTGTTTCCTTATAACCCCGGAAAAGCATCAAAAATTCAGCGGGCGCATATGGTTGCTCCGCTCCTAGAAAATGATATATGCTGGGTGTTGGAAAGCACTAAAAACAGAGGGAAGGCAAGAAACTGGGCGCAGCCCTTTCTAGATCAGATCGAGAACTTCCCAAATGCTGAACATGACGACCATGTGGACACATTCACGCAGCTAATGCTTTACCTACGGGATAGCGGGATGCTTGAAATAATCACATCGCCACATGAAGACCTGGACGAAATAGACTATGTCAAAAAGCGCGAAGCACGGGTCAATCCATATTCGTAATTTGTGCTATACTGGATGCGTCAAGTGCAGCAACACAATGACAGTTATGAGCCCTTACTCATGCGTTTGCCGGGAAACCGGGCCGATGTTGCTGCATCGGGAGCGCAGCAGTAAGGGCTTTTCGCGTTTCTGGACGGTTGTTTTGTAGTGGCATAGCTCAGAGTCATGTCGGCATATATTGAAACCGACTAGCCGCAAGCGAGATGCAGGTAGAGCGCCGACGCAATCGGATGTCACGGGTTCGAATCCCGTTGCCACTACAAAGCAGCTATCTACGTCAGGGCGCGAATGACGAAGCTAACAGGCCAATGTCGGGGCTGTACCCATTTACCGATGCGCTTATACTGACAAGCCAGCGCGAGAGACTTGCAGACGGTACTCCAAGAACAGAGCATTCGAGGTGATGACGTTTAGCCCACGATATAGGGCGCTCTGGAAATAGAAGTCTGACCTTTTGGTGCGGTAGTCCCAATACAGGATGGCCGAAGTCGGGGATATCACCCGCTTGGCTTGTCCTATTTCTTTCCCATACTCCTAAATCATGGTTTAAAATCCCGCATGATCTAAAGGACCACGATGGGCATTCTGGGCGACATCTTCAGCGGCATTGACACGCAAAAGCGCAAGCTCAATGATTTGCTGTCTGATCCGCTCGGTGCAATATCCCAAAAGCTCGCTCAGTTCGGTGAAGATCAAAACAGCTTATTGAACCTGCAAGCCAACGCTTACCCGATGGCTGGGGATCGCACTGTTTTGAATAGCCCTGATCAGATCGCGCAATTCAGGCAGCAACTAGCAGAGGCGGCGGGTAATCAGGCGATGAGTGCCGCAACCGTCTGGCATGGTTCACCCCACAAATTTGACGCCTTTGACGCCAGCAAGATCGGCACGGGTGAGGGTGCGCAGGCTTACGGGCATGGGTTGTATTTGGCTGATGCGCCTGGAGTCGCAGGAAGTTACACCAAGGCGGAACAACCCGTACTAATGAGCGGGGCCGCGCTTAATGAGATGGACCCATCTCATATTGCAGCAGCCGGAAGGCACATGCACGGCGGAAACGATATATCTGCAATCAGTGATCTTCAATGGTCTCTAGATCATCCTAATTTATTTCCTGATGAGCTTAAGCCTATATATCAGCGTTCGATTGAGATGCTCAAGAATAATGAAACGTTGCCTTTAGTCAAAGGAACATCTGGGAACATGTACAAAGTAGACCTACCCGACGAACACATAGCAAAGATGCTTAACTACGATGCGCCATTTGCACAGCAACCAAAAGAATTGAGGGATATGCTTGCAAAGTACGATCCAGAGACATATCACCCAACAGGAAGTGATTACGACGCAAGCGAGTTAGGCCAGCAAACGCTGCAACGGCTCCAGCGGCAATGGGGAGAAACAAAAACAGCAGCCGTATTGCAAGGCGCAGGAATACCTGGGATTAAGTATTTTGATGGTGGGTCAAGAAGTGCTGGCAATGGCACGCAAAATTACGTCATTTTCCCTGGCAATGAAGGCCTACTCTCCATTCTTGAGCGTAACGGCGTACCAGCACCAACAGGCATACAGAAGCAAGCGCTAGAAAAGTTTGTTTACCCGCAAGATGCAGCACTAGCCAAAGCGCAGATCAACGCAGCAAAGCCAATTAGCGAGGGCGGGCTGGGGTTGCATCCTGACAATACGCCAATGGAACGGGCGCGGGCGATGGGGTTTGATACCGACACATATCACGGCACCAGCTCACAAAAAGACTTTAGCCAATTTGAAAATCCTGATGCGTACACAACTCCAGACGCATCGCAAGCCAGCGAATATGCGTTTAGCGGACACCTTGGTGGAGAAGGCGTCAGTCCTAGAGTGATGCCGATAATGGCAAAGAACACTAAAAACAAGTTCTCAATTGATGGCCACATAAATGATGCTATAGATACTGGCGGCGACATTGAAGAAGGGATTGAAGGCGGGATTAGCAAAGCTCTTGACACAAATAAAAGATTTGTGACATTCCAACATCCAAATATGACTGATGGTTTAGAGCATGAGGCGCTGGTATCTCTTTTTCCTAGAAGTGGCGACCTCCGTTCCCGCTTTGCCGCCTTTGATCCATCCAACAGGAATAGTGCTGATTTGCTGGCCGGATTATTGCCGTTGAGCTTTGGTCTTGCTCCACCTGATCCAGTTCAACAAGACGCACTGCAAAACTACGCAACCGGCGGCACTGTTCACCAAATAGACGACGGCGTTAAAGACTTTCTGACGAAACCGCTACCAAAAAGATTGAGAGGGACTTAATGCCAAATCTACCAATACCCACTGACGTACTCCCAATTGACGACGGCACAGATCAATATGACATCGAGGAACAGCCAGACGGTTCTGCGGTGGTCAACACGAACTCTGACGAGCCGGTCGAACAAGAAGATTCAGACTTTGGCGATAACCTGGCTGAAATACTGGACGAGGGGTACCTTACTGCGCTGGGTGTTGACCAAGCGGATCTGATCGATCTTGACAAAGAAGCTCGGGCACCGAGAGATAAACAGCAAGCAGAGGGTATCAAGAAGACTGGACTGGGCAATGAATCGCCCGGCGGCGCTACGTTCGACGGCGCGAGCAAAGCTGTTCACCCGATGCTGGCTAAGGGCTGCGTGGACTTCGCTTCACGCGCAATCAAGGAGCTATTCCCGGCGACCGGTCCATGTAAAACTCACATCGTCGGCGAGAGTACCGACATCAAGATCGACAAGGCCGAGCGCAAAAAAGACTACATGAACTGGCAGATGGCGACCCAAGTCAAGGAGCAGCGGCCGGAGTTTGAGCGCCTGCTAAGTCAACTGCCCTTGGGCGGATCACAGTACAAACGTTGGTGGTGGGATAGCGTCCTAGATCGTCCGCGTACCGAGGTCGTTTATATCGATGACGTGTTTCTACCGTTCGCTCAGTCTGATTTTTATACCTCGCCACGGGTGACACATCGCCAATGGGTGAGCGAACAAGAGATGGACGCGCGGTTTGACTCTGAGTTGTATCGCGACATCAACCTGTCGTCTCCGACATCGCTGGATCAATCCAAATCCAAAGTAGCAACGGACAAAGTAGAGGGCAACTCCGAACCGTCAACCGCCTACAACGAGGAAGGCCAGCGCGAAATCTACATGGCCTATGTGGATTTAAGCATCGACGACGATCCAATTACTCAGGGACGCACAGCTCCCTACATTCTGCACATCGAAAACGATAGCCAGAAAGTGCTCGGTCTGTACCGTAATTGGAAGGAATCTGATGAAGATTTCAAGAAAAAACACTGGATGGTCGAGTATTGTTTCATCCCTTGGCGCGGGGCTTATGGGGTCGGGCTATTCCACCTCATCGGAAGTCTCGCTTCAAGCGCTACAGGCGCGCTTAGAGCGCTGCTTGACTCGGCGCATATATCTAACTTTCCAGGAGGCCTCAAACTTAAAGGTGGGCGAACAGCAGGTTCAACGATACAGATCAACGCGACGGAACTTGCCGAAATTGACGCTCCAGCAGGAGTAGACGACATTCGCAAACTGATAATGCCGTTCCCGTTCAACGGGCCGTCGCCTGTTCTCTCTGCTTTGCTTGACTGGTTGACTCAACAAGGCGAGAGCGTCATCGCTACTGCTAGCGAAAAGATAGCCGATGGTGGCGCAAATATGCCGGTCGGAACCGCTTTGGCTTTGATCGAACAGGGCTCTGTCAACTTTTCTGCTATCCATGCGCGCTGCCACAATTCATTGAAGATGGAACTGGAGATTCTGCATCGCCTGGATGAAGAGAATCTGACGGATGAAGAGATTGTCGAGGACCTTGGCGAGTTGGTCGTATCGAAGTCGGACTTTCAAGGACCGATGGACATCATCCCGGTGTCTGATCCCAACATTTTCAGTGAAGCGCAACGTTATGCCCAGTTGCAGGCTGTCATGCAAATGGCAGACAACCCGACATTTAAGCCGTTCTTCAAGCCTGAGAAAGTATTACACCGTGCGTTGCGTTTGTTGCAGATACCATCGCCCGATGAAATCGCGAACCTAGCAAAAGACCCGACGAGACTGGGCGCGCTGGCTGAGAATTTCCTTGTTTGCAGTCCTGAGCCTGGACCGATCAAGGTGTATCTGGAGCAGGATGATTTGTCGCACCTGAAGACGCACCTTACGTTCTTGACAAGTCCCATGTTTGGCTCAAATCCGCTGATAGGTCCGGCCGCCTTTGGTCCGTTGATGGTTCACATCAGGGATCACTTGATGAGCTTCTACAAAAAGCACAGTCAAGCCGCGACCGATGCGGCCTATATGACCGTGCAGGCGCAGGGCCAGACGGTGACGCGGGATGAGGCAGAGGTACAAGGTGCCGCATTCGCCGATCAAGTCGCTGCGAACGTCCTGGGGCCGCTGATGGCCACGCTTCAACAAGCGCAACAGACTGCGATGCAGTTCGCGCCGAAGCCTCCGACTGATCCTACTGTTACCGCGCAGATTGCAGCCCAGCAAGCACTTCAAAGCGCCCAGCTGGCGGCTCAAGAAAATATCGAACAGGCCAAGATCACAGCGCAACAAGCGAAAGATCAGGCAAAACGCACATCAGACGCGCAGGATGCCGATAACGAGCGCCAGTTCAAACTGCAAACACAGTCGGCACAACTCGCAGCGAATCAGGCTCAATACCAGGCAGAGCAAGACCAGAACGACCGAGCGACCGTGATGGCTACTGCAATTGAAAAGCAAACGCTTGATATGAATGGCAGAATCGAGCAATTCCAGGCCGACGTCAAGGCACGCGCGGATGATGCGAACAATCAAGCAGTTGCTTACCGGCAACAAATGAAAGCGGACACCGACGCGCAGTTATTGGTGCTGGGCGAGCAACTCAAAGCACAGGCCGCGCAGCTAACACTGCCTGATGTAGTATCACAACTCGCACCGATATTGCAGGAAATGCAGGCGAATACTCAAGCCATGATGCAGCAGTTGAGAGATGATTTGAGCGCTGCAAAACAAGTATATCCACCGCCTGTATTAAGCGCTAGAATCAAGCCCTCAAAAGGTCCAAAACCATAATTGGAGTAAATCTCATGGTACAAGCAATCAACGCCCATAAACAAATGGCCATGGGCCTGAAGCCTGCCTTCAAAGCAGGCGGCGCTGTCAAGGATGTCGAGACCAAAGCCGAAATGAAAAAGTACGGCAAAGAAGGCTCGAAGTCTGAGGAGCGTCACGACAAAAAAGAGATGGCATTCGGTGGCCGCGTGCCGTTTCTGAAATCAGGCAAGCAAGATTCTCCGCTTGAAGTTGCCAAGCGCAACAATGGCATTCCCGGGTTTAAGAAGGGCGGCTCTAGCAAGGGCAAGTGCTAAGTGCTTGAAAAGATTCTGAGGGAGCTCACTGACCGGCGTGACGAAATGTCGCGCAGCGTCTTTGAGAGTCCCCCGCAAGATTGGCCGTCGTTTCAACGAAGATTCGGCCAATTTGAAGAGCTAGCCATGCTGATCGAAATCGTTACGAAAACCATGGCGGGAAACGAAACCGACGAAGTTTAATTCGTCATTGCCGGTGCGCTGCGGCCTTGTCAGCGTTGTTTTGTAGGAAAACATTTATGAACTTCGGTTCTGCGCTTGAGGCGCTCAAATCCGGCATGAAAGTGTCGCGGTCTGGTTGGAATGGTAAAAAAATGTGGCTGTCGCTGGTCACGAACTGGGTTGGCAATGTGCAGCCCGATGCCGAACAGTTTCAATTGCTTAACTTCATTGCAATGCGAACAGCTCAGGCCGATATCGTGCCATGGCTCGCAAGCCAAACGGATATGCTTGCCGAAGACTGGGAACTTCTATGAATCCACTCATAACCAGAGACGTGGCGATAACGTTGCTAATTGGACGCGCCATAGACCCGAGAATCTTCTCCACGGTATGCGGTGCGCTTATCGCCAGCGATGCCAAAACCGCTACAAAGTATCTGTTGTCCAACGTGGTCGTTCGGGCAACGTGGCACAACAAGCCACACTCCAAAAACACCAGAGAGACGATGATTGTCAGTTATGGCAATCCGAACTATCTTGAGCGTAATTTTGTCCGTGCCTGCAAGAAGGCCGGTGAGGTGTTCCCGGTCAAGAAAATCCAGTTTCGACCGTGGCCTAAGAAGGTCGCAAAGAAGGGGAAAGCATGAATCCGCTTACAGCATCCCCCGAACGCCGTGCCCGCCGCAAGCTGGTAAAAGCAATCGGCATTCGGCAGGTAAAACGCGCTACCTATCTCATGCGCGCTCAATTGGAGACAAATCATGGCAGCCGGTGAGGTGATCAATCCACATTCAATGGGTCTTGATATTTCGGACAAGGAAATTAGTGATCTTTTTCCGTATATTGATCCGGAATTCGCTCCGTTTGGACACAGAGTGGTAGTGCAAATCCGACGCGTCATCAGCAAAACAGCGTCCGGGATCGTCTTGCCAAAAGAGACAAAAGAGACTGAATCCTACAATGGGCAGGTCGCAAAACTTATTGCAGTAGGCCCGTTAGCTTTCAAAAATCGCGCTACAGGCGAACCTTGGCCGGAAGGGATTTGGGCGCAGGTAAATGATTTTTGTAAAGTCCCTCGATGGGGAGGGGATCGCTGGACGGTGGACTTAAAAGACGGCGACGAACCTATCATGCTTGCCATCCTAAGCGACGGCGACCTGATCGGCAAATACACAGGGGACGTGCGCAAGGTGCGTTCTCACATGGTATGACCATTATCAAGTCGTTAGCGCCAGAGTCCGGGGTTTATATGTGCAGATTGCAGTCTCTTGATGGGGCTGTTATGTTCGCCAATGGCGCGAATGCAATGCTTCATTTCATTTCCAAACAAGGTTACAAAATCGTCGTCAGAGACGAGATTGAAATTTGTACTGAGAAAGATGCGGGAAGTGATGTTGTGCATCACTCAGTTCGCTTTCGAATTCACAAGCCGGAAGTGTTGGAGGAGGAAACCAATGCGACATAACTAGCCGCTTGTTTTAATGTCCGTCGAGAGACGCCATAGCCCTGAAAAGGGCTCAGAAAGGAAAACATGACAGTAGAAGATAAAAAGGTAGAGCTGCCCGAGGGTGTCGAGAGCGAAAAGCCTGATGAAGTGGTCGAACATGACCCGATTGAAGGCACTGAAGACGAAGCCACCGCCAAGGTTGATACCGAGCTCGACGAAGCTGCAACCGACGAAGATCGAGAGGCGATTCAAACCCGCCGACGCGCCGAGCGCAAGTCGCGCAGTCAGCGCAACCGTGAGCGAGTCGAAACCCTTGAGCGAAACCTACAGGCGGTAATCGACCAAAACAAAACCTTGCAGCAGCAAGTATCAGGCATTCAGAGCATGAATGTCGGCTCACAGCTTGCACAGGTTGACGCAGCCATAGACACGGCAAACAAGGCCGCAGAGCACTTTAAAGGCGTTATCGCTGCTGCTGCTACTCGCGCCGATGGTAGGACGATTGCAGAGGCCACAGAGTACATGATTGCCAGCAGGCAGCGTGCCCAAGAGTTATCTGCATTCAAGGCAAACGCAACCCGGGCCATGAATGCGCCCAAGCCACTGAACCCTGCGCTGATAAGCAAGTCTCAGGAATTCCTGGCTAAAAACAAGTGGTACGGCGGGCCGACAAGTTCCGATCCTGATAGCAAGGTGCTGACGGCGCTTGACAACAGCCTGACCGCTGAGGGTTGGGACCCGACAAGTGATGCTTATTGGGGCGAGCTTGAAAAGCGGTCACAAAAGTACTTAGCGCATCGTTCGCAAGGCGTTACAAAGCCACGCAACCCCGTATCCGGTGGGTCATCTGGTGGTTCTGGTGAAAGCAGTTCATTCACGTTATCCAAGGATCAGGTTGATGCCATCAAATCGGCTGGCATGTGGGATGACCTTCCAAGGCGAAACAAGATGATAAATCGGTATAAACAGCAACACAACCAAATTTCGAGAGGCTAATCATGGGACGTCCACGTAAAGAAAACACTGAAAACGAAACCACCTCCGGCGACGACGAACGCACCAAGATCGGCGGCGCTCCTAAAGTCCGAGGCGATCGGGGGGCTGAGGTTGACCCCGGCCGTGAAGACATCGGAGACTATGAAAAGTTTCTAGAAGATGAATTCACGCAATCTGCTTTGCCTACGGCGCCGCTTATCCCTGGGTATCACGTTTGCTGGCTTACCACGGCATCAAGCTATGACAGCATCCAAAAGCGCCAGCGCATCGGCTATACCCTTGTCAGGTCAAGCGAATTACCCGGCTTTGATGCCAGCAACGGTCAATCACTCACGGGTTATGATGGCCTGATTACCTGCAACGAAATGGTGCTGGCAAAGATTTCAAATGCCAAGTACCAGTCGATCATGAAGTATTTTCACCACACGAAACCAATAGCCGAAGAGGAGGGTATCGTCGGCAAGTTCAACGAACAGGGCGAACGGCTCAAGGATGTTGATGATGGCGCAGCGGCGATGGAGAGGGAAATTGCACGGTTGCGCAATAAGGCACCGGTGTTTCTGTAAATAATCCCCATGCCAGATTATTTGTGTTTATAATTTAATCATTCAAAAAAGCGCTGGCATTTGCTGTTTAGTAAATCCAGCACTTTCAGAATCGAGTCTGAAAATTTGCTAGGTTGAGCGTCAAGCTCCTTTGCGTATTTGGTTGACCCGCAGAAGGCAGTAATGCCATTTGTGATTCATTCATCTTTGAAGGAGCGTTCTTATGACCGCAACCGCTTCCCCGTTCGGGCTTAAACCCGTCTATCACCCTAGCGGGTTGGATCGTGCAAACATGTACACGATTCTCCCGACTTACAGTTCCGCCATTTTCAAGGGCGATCCTGTTCTTCTCAATGCCAATGGCACCGTTAATGTCGGCGCAGCCGGGACCGCTCTGTTGGGCGTGTTTGCAGGGTGTGAATATGTTGACTCCACTGGTAAACCCACACTGAGCAACTTCTATCCGGCCTCTCAGTCGGTGCAGTCGGGCTCGGAGATTCGGTGCTACGTTTACGACGATCCGCTTATCGTTTACGAGATTCAATCCGTCGGCGCGCTAAATTCTACGCTCGCTACTGCCATGGCGTATATCGGCGATGAAGCCGACATCACCGCTTACGCTGCGGGTTCCACCTCTACCGGGCTTTCCATTGTGTCCCTAGCAACAGGGACTATGGCCGGAGCGGCAAGTCAGAAGCAATTCCGCATTATCGGTGTCGGGCTTTCGCCTGATAACGAAATCACGGACGCATTCCCCATCCTCCGCGTGACGCTGGCTCAGTCTCAGTTCCGCGCCGCTACAACCGCTGTGTAAAGGAGAACTACTATGTCAGCACCAATGCGCAGTACGGATTTCCGCGCCATCGTTGAGCCGATTCTTAACGAGTTCTTTGATGGCGTTTACGACCTCCGAAAAGACGAGTGGAAACAAGTTTTTGACGAGAAAACGGCGACGATTGAACGCGCCTACTTTGAAGAGAATGTCGGCTATGGCTTCAGTGCAGCTCCCGAGCTCCCTGACGGCATGCCGGTCACGTATCAACAAGGCGGCATTCTGTTCACGAAGCGCTACAGCTACAAGGTGTTTGGCCTTGCGTTTGCGCTGACGAAAGTCCTGGTTGAAGACGGCGACCATATCAGCATCGGGGCTACGTTCTCGAAGCACTTGGCTCAGTCGTTGATCGAGACTAAGGAAACCCGTTGTGCGAACGTCATCAACCGGGCTTACAACAGCTCGTATCTTGGGGGTGATGGCGTGTGTTTGGGTAGCACAGCACATCCGATCATCGGAAGCACATTCAGTAACATCCTGGCAACCGCTGCGGCCCTGTCGCAAACGTCGATTGAGCAATTGCTGATTCAAGTCCGTAAAGCAGTGGACAACAACGGCAAGAAGATTCGCCTGACTCCTGAAAAGTTAGTCATCAGCCCGGACAACACGTTCCAGGCCGAAGTCTTGCTCAAGTCTGTCTTGCGCTCCGGTGCGGCCAACAACGACATCAACCCGGTCAGGAGCATGGGCTGCCTGAGCGCTGAGGCCGCTGTGCTTTCTCGTATGACGTCGGCGACTGCATGGGGCATCAAGACCGATGCGCCGGAAGGTTTGAAGCTGATCGTGCGCCGCAAGCTCCAGAAGAGCATGGAAGGCGACTTCGAGACTGATTCGGTTCGCTACAAATCGACCGAGCGGTACATCGAAGGATGGACTGACCCACGTGCTTACTTTTCAACGGCTGGCGCCTAGACACATGCAC
>OCZT010001036.1_pt1 | contig 28606 bp, 16 predicted proteins | sample 1539031 | NCBI WGS metagenome assembly OCZT01 (sample SAMEA3539308, study PRJEB22396) | soil metagenome | biome: tundra; feature: field; material: soil | place: USA | collected 2010-05 | depth 0.15 m | reverse complement strand
GAGAACCGGCATAAGATATTCTAACACCGCACAAAACGCGGTGTAAGAATATCTAAATGTTTTCGCGAGGGAAACCATGGCTGACAAAAATAAAGACGCAAAGAAAGCCGGAAAAGACAGGGATGTTTTAAATACCATTGATGCGTCGGAAAACCCTGAAGCGGTAATAAGCGGCCTCAAAGACCGTGAAAAACTTATCAATATCCCCAGGACCCTCCTGAAAAAAGAAGAGTGGGGGATGTTAACCGTCCTAAACCTCATCTTAGCCGGTATTTTTCCGGCGTATTTCGTCAACATACTGCTGATATCATTTTTTACAGAGGTGGGCCATTTATTTACAACGCATTTGACGGAAATAGAGCGTAAGAGGCTGTTGGAATTTGAGAGGGATTTCAAGGTGGGTTTTGACCTTGAGAAAGAGAAAAAATGGGATGATGCGGCAAAGGTATATGAAGTAATGACACCCAAATATAAGGATAACCCGAAAATAGCCGGTATTGCCATACAAAGGATAGAATGGATAGAGAAGAACCGGCCGGGGAAGAAGACCTGATGTACTGCGTTTACTGCGGCGCCAAAACCGAAAGAACGATGAGTTTTTGCGGGACCTGCGGAAAGCCCGTAAAACAGGCCGAAGATATAATAATCGATATAAAGAACGGTTTTAAGGCAAAACAATATGATGGAATAATCGAGAAAATAAGGGCCCTTGAGGGGGCAAGGCCCCAGGCATTTATAAAGAAACTTAAAGGCGACCTAGCGTTCATTAAGGGCAATTACAGGGAAGCCTATGAACACTACGGCGGGCTGGATGACAAAGACAGGAAATGGGATATTCTTTTTAACCTCGGGCTTATTGATCTAACCTCGGGACGCACCAAGGATGCCCTGGAGCATTTAAGCGCTATACCCGCAATGGACATAGATTTAAGTTCGAGTTTTCTTTATTATGAAAGGTATGAAAAAAGGGAAGTCTTCCTGGCCGATGTTTTTCTGTACCTGGGTGTTATATACCGCAGCCTGAATAAAAACGATGAGGCCGTGCAGTCTTTTGAAAAAACAATAAGTTTTTCCCCCTCCAATGAACTCGCTCTTGCCAATTTGGGCGACATGATGTTTAAGGATGATAACTACGATTCGGCCATATCCTACTACAAAAGGTCAATTGCCGCAGGCAATGACGATATGAAAAAATCCCATTTAAATAACGATCTGGGGCTTGCGTATTTCCGCAAAGGGCTCATAGAAGACGCCATCAACAGTTTTAAAAATGCCATAATGCTCAATTCCGACAATAAAAACGCTGTTTATAATCTCGGTCTTATCTATGTAAAAAGCGGCATGCAGGACAAGGTCAAGGATGATTACAAGGAGTTTTTAAAACATGAAAGCGGGATAGACATAGTTTTTAACCTCACAAAATCTATTATGGACGTCGCAAAACAGGAGTCGGCCGGCGACATGGATATGGATTTTCTTGGCAATGATGAGTCTGTAAAAAGGGCAAAGGAAATAATCTGGAAGGCGGCCGCGACCGATTCCACGGTATTCATACAGGGCGAAAACGGCACAGGCAAGGAACTTGCTGCACGCGCCATACATAAGATGAGCAAGCGTTCTTCAAAGCCTTTCATAGTGGTCAATTGCGGGGCACTGCCCGAGACGCTGCTGGAGTCGGAACTTTTCGGCCATGAAAAAGGCGCTTTTACCGGGGCAATAAAGGACAAGCCCGGACGCTTTGAACTGGCCGAAGGCGGGACCGTGTTCCTGGATGAAATAGGCGACATCACCCAGGCCATGCAGGTGAAACTGCTGCGTTTCGTGCAGTTCAAGGAATTTGAAAGGGTGGGCGGCACAACCACGTTAAAAGTTGATGTCAGGATAATTACCGCGACAAATAAAGACGTGAAAAAACTTGTGGAAGACGGGTGCTTCAGGGAGGACCTGTATTACAGGCTGTATGTATTGCCGCTTATCATGCCGCCCTTGAGGGACAGGGGGCGCGACATACTGCTGCTTGCGGAGTATTTTCTGCTGAAGTTTTCCGAAAAAAACAAAAAGGAATTCAGGAATTTTTCGGCTGAAAGCGCGGCCCTGCTTAACGCGTACGCATGGCCGGGTAATGTGCGGCAGCTCGAAAATGTGATAGAAAGGATAGTGACCTTAAATGACGGGCAGGAAGTTGTAAAGGGGTACCTGCCTGAGGAGATAATAGACAGCGGTAAAAGCGATCCTGATTTTAAGAAAAGCAGGCCCTCTAAATCCGGAACAGACGAAGAGAAACAGAAAGTAATCAATGTTTTGATAAGGGAAAAAAATTCAAAGACAAAGGCCGCAAAGGCGCTTGGAATATCGAGGGTGGCGCTGTGGAAAAAAATGAAGAAAATGGGGATAGAATAACTTAAGGTTAACGCACGGTTAACACAATGTTAACCAAGTTAACACAATCCTGTGAGGACATCTAATTATCCACCTTATTAATATAAAACCACTTCATGGCATGTATTATGCTTGTATCAACGTACATGAGGTGATTTATATGACTTATCAATGCACGGTAAAGACAGGACACACAGGAGCCGGAAGATATGGCGAAAGAATCATATATGTTATTGCCAAAGACATCATGGAAGCCATGAATATAGCAATGCATAAAGGCGGGGTTAAAAAGGGCAGGTCAAACTTCGCCGGGCAGAATGTTTTGGACATAAGAAAAGTCAGTTAATGTCCTATCTTGTAACCTCGATAAAATAATTCAATGTCTTCGAATTCTCATCGGTCTTTATAACCAGCGTATTTTTATCCGGTATCGTAAAATTTTTGTATTCTTCTTTTATGTAATTATTCGCGTTCAGGGTGTAGATCTTGACGGATTTAAACCGTGACAGCGACAGTTTTAAGGTTGAATAAACCGGCTCAAGAAGTATGGGCGAGGAGCCCCCGTAAATCACCGATGTGTGGGAGGGGCTGTATTTAACCCCGGTATTATCCATGCGCGCGACGGTATTTAAAAGGATCTTTGCGGACCCGGCAAGCGGTGCACCGTCAATGGAAGAAATAAACACGGATGCGTAGCTGTTCGTTGACCTCACATGGAAGTTTTTTAATTTGAAATCTTCTTTTCCGGCCTTTAAAAATCCCGCAACCCCCTGTATCCTGTCGGCATTGATCTCAAATATCCCTTTTTTAAAATTCCAGTAAAGCTCCTTCGTAAGTGAAAGGGCGGCATCTTTGGTAAGCCTGGGGTTGTATTTTTTATTGGCCTCAGCCGGGTCAAAGGTCTTGTAAGATTTGATCATCAGCGGCGTTGTCACGTCCTTATTAATGAGTTTGAAGGAAGAATTTTTATTGGAGAAAATATCGCTGTCGGAGACATATTCCACCATCTTCTCGCCGCCTGTCTTAACATAACCGCGGCTGTATATGAATACCGCGGGAACCCAGCTTGACAGCATGTCCGGGCACACAGAAAAATCCGCAAAATGCTTAAGCGTATTTTGCCAGTTGTAATTTGAAAAGTTAAACTGCAGCATGGCGTCCCAGTCGTTAAACCTCGAATAAGCGGCCATGATCAGTGGGAAGCCCGCGCGGTATTCGTTCGGGATAAGGGAATTATATTCAGTCACCGTGAACGGCATGCCGTAGACGCGGCCATGAGCGAGTTCGTCAACACAGTTCAGTTTTGATCTTATCATAGGCGCGTTTGTGAATGAAATATTATCCTGCATGGTCCAGCCGCCCGAAGGGTGGTCCCAGTAGGAGTGGCGGTCGATAAAATCAAGCGACGCGTTTGCCTTCAGGTCGGCGTCCCATTTTTCCCAGTGGTTTGAACCTGTGATGAGTATTTTTGTGCCGAGCGAATGTATGTAATCATAGAACTTTTTAAAGAAAGCCGTTTCAACCTGATAATAAAACTCCTTTGTATCGGCCGCGCGGCCGCCTGAAGAAGATGTCCCGGACGCGGACCAATCGTCATAACTGTAGCTGAATGAAGCGCGGCGGACATTGCCGCTGTTGAAATCTTCCGTGGAGGACAGGTCCGGGTTCCCCTGCTTATCCCAGGCTTCCTTTAATTCCGTCATGTTCTTATAACGGGTTTTTAAATAATCATTGAACAAACTGTCAAGTTCCGCCCTGTAAACCGGCGGGATATCCTTATTCCTGTCAAAATAAAAAAGCGTGCTTTCATTGACAATCTCGGTCATTACTATCGCACGTTCGTCTTTATAAGCTGTTTTTGTGTACTGATTTTCATGGGTCAAAAGCTGGGTTATGTATTCTTTTGTGAGTTCCTGGAGTTTCTCATCAAAGTATATTACTTCCTTAAAACCTGCGGGGACCTTGTCGAAATCAGCCACGCCGTCGTCTTTTTTCGGTTTCCTGTGGACCAGCATGTCCATGAATATGTATATTCCCGCGTTTTTGAGCTTGTATACAAGGTAATCAAGTTTTTCAAGCGAATCGGCGGATAGGGCCCTTGTTGTGTTTGTGACGCCCTGGAATATCCCGGGATCGGCCCACCACGCGTCCATGTGGTGCAGCCTTACCATGTTTACACCGAGCTTGGCGAGACGTTTTACCATCTTATCCGTTTCCATGTGGCTCCTGAAAACATCGCCTCCGACAATATTGGTCCCCCAGAATTTTACCGAGGCGCTGTCCTCAAATACAAGGCTTCCGTCTTTGCCAACGGTCAGGGCGCCGTGTTTTCCGGCGGGTTTATCGAGTTCTTCTGTAAAGTCAATGATTGCGCCGGGCCTGTAATCATCTTCTTCAAATGTAAAGGGGAACCAGCCTGTCCTGTCTTCAGGTTTGGGGATTTCCGGCCTGACCAGCCGGCCCTTTTTATCATTTGCTGTTACTTTTATATCATCAAACCACATGGTGCCGGTGCAGTTTAAAAGCCCGGCTCCCACCACTATGCTCTTTGTTCCGGGAGGCACAGAATAATTTTTTGTCCATAATGTCCAGTCTTCAATATTATAAGAGGCCTCGCCAACGACAGGCGGCCAGTTTCCCAGGCGCGCGCCCGCGGAATCGTGAAACTCCACCGATATACGGGCTTTTTCCCAGACATTTGCGCCCTCAACCACATTTGATACTTTTACATAACCTGAAACGGTTACAGTTGATATTTTTTTATCGTCAACCGGTATCTGCTGGGTTATCATCGAGTAACCTGCTGATTTATTGGTTATCTTAAAACAGTTTGAAGATTTGTACCCGGGAGATTCAAATGAGCCCTCCCCGCTTAACCATCCGCCCCAGTAAAAAGGAAGCGCGGACCCGTATTCCATGGAACCGTTCATCACAAAATCGTCATCGGCCCGTGGGATGTTCAGGTTATCGCCTGCTTCTACGGATATATCGTCGGCCCACATATCCCCCGGACAATTTGCAAGCTGAACCTGGAGTTTTATGGAACTGGCGCTGTCAGGCACGTTTATGATGTTGATTTTTTCGGACCAGTCAAAAGTGCCTTTCCATCTTCCGAGTTCGGGCCAGCCGCCGACCTGGACGTCGTTTTTGTCAAAGAATAAGACCATGACCCTTGCCATTTCCCAGTCCTGTGCGCCTTTTACAACGTCCTTGATCTTTATCCTGGCTTTTACGGTAATCACATTTATTTTACCCGGATCAATAAGAATGGACTGGTTTGCCTCCAGGTAGCGCGGGCCCGCGGCGTTTGATAATTTAAGCGCCTTATTTCCGGCAGTGGTTTCCAGTGCAGCCCCGTCCGGGGAGGTTATTATCCAGGACTCAGGCAGGCTGCCGGACGCTGTTGTAACTTCGAATCCGGGATTTTTAACAAGATTTTCCGCAAAAACAACAGCAAAAAAACAAAACAGGGTTAAACTGGAAAGGATGATTTTTTTCATGATGCCTCCGTTTTAGTTATCAGGAACTATCATAATGAAAGTCGCGCCAAGTCCGGCGCCTTTGGATTCGGCCCATACTGCGCCGCCGTGGAGTTCAATGATGTTTTTTACGATGTTAAGCCCCAGGCCCGTGCCCTGGGCTTTGCGGGTATTTATGTCTTCAACCTGGTAGTATTTGTCAAATATGCGCGTTAATTTTTCCGGGGCAATGCCGTATCCCTGGTCTTCGATGCTGACGCGCGTGTAATTGCCGGGGCGGGTTTTTGAGGAGTCAGCGTAAGCGGGTATGCTTATTTCTTCCAGTTTATGCCTGTCAACCCGGACCGTGATTTTTGAATTTGCCGGAGAGAATTTTATGGCATTATTAATCAGGTTTACAAGGGCCTGGGAAAAACGGTAAGCATCCACGGATATGATACAGCTCGTAAAGGAGGATTCATTAACTATGCTGATTTTTTTGTTCTCGGATAAAGAACGCACGTCCTTAATGCCGGTGTCTATTATTGGTATAAGATCGGCCTGCGTTTTATTTATTGAAAAACTTCCCGATTCCATTTTTGACGTGTCAAGCAGGTCGTTGATCAGCGTTAAAAGCCTGTCGGAATTATTTTTGATTATGCCGATGAATTCTTTTTGCTGTAAAGAGAGGGGCCCGCCAACGCCGCCCAGAAGGAAAGAAATGAAACCTTTTATTGAAGTAATAGGGGTCCTGAGTTCGTGGGACACCATGGAAGTAAAGTTGGACTTTAATATTTCAAGTTCTTTGAGTTTGTAATAATGGTCTTTGAGATCCTGCATGTAGTTTTGAACCTTGTCGCGTTCCTCCCGCATGTCGTTTTCCGCGTTTTTAAGGGCGGTAATGTCGTTTGCCACGCAGACTATGCCGCGTATCTCGCCGGCTTCCATGATAAGCGAAGCGGAAAAAATACAGGATAAAGGCGCGCCATCCCCGCGTGTTAAAATAAATTCATTGCTTTTAAACATGTGTTTTTTTATTACTTCCGCTAAAAATAAATTTACCGCAGACTTGTCATAAATTAATTTGTTAAAAGGCCGGCCTTTAAGCTCGCCTTCCCTGTAGCCGAGCATCTCAAGAGCCGGCTGGTTTACATAGCTTATATTTGTGTCGTCGTCAAGAAGAATAAGCGCCTCATTCATGGCGCTGATTATGGATTCAGAAGCTGAAGCCGGGGTTAAGGCTAAAAACTTGTACTTGAGAATAATAAAAAAGACGCTTAAGGACCATAAAAATACGCATATGTCGGTAATGTCCTCAAATACGTCGGTTTTCAGATGAAACATCGGGATAATTACATTAAAAAATATGACGGCTGCAAGCGCAATGCCTGAAGAAAGATAAAGGACAAAAGATTGTTCTTTTTTGAAACCCCGGACAAATTTATCCTGGGATAGGGCGTAATAAAGAAAACCGCAGGCAACCGAGCCTATGCAGTAAACATAAAACAGGTATGGAAAAACGCTACCCTGTATCCATCCGCTCAACCAGCCGTCTTCATGTAGTTCCGGGACGTGCGTGAGAAAACCGAGCAGGTGAACCGTGATGAAAAAAACAGGAAGCGCAATTGACGTAAATATCAGGACAGAAGAGGTATGCGGATTTTTTTTCTTTGTGAGCGACACTAAAAACCAGAATGCAAACACAGGAAAAGAAACCCAGCCGACCGCACCGATTCTTTCAAATAAAACCGCAAAGCGCTGCGGGGTGAAAGGGTTATCAAGGAAAATCCTGCTGAAGTTCCACACGGCAAAGCAGAAAAAAAGCGCGGCCGCGAACCTGTTTGATTCTCCATATGGGTTTCTTACGAGTATAATAATTATGATTATCACGTCTGTTGTAAGCGCGGTTAAATGTATCATAGGGCCGAGCGGAAACCAGTTCATGAATGCTCCTTATTATCCTGTTGTATATTGCTGACAGCAGTATAGGTGTAAAAGTAGGAGTTGTCAACAGGTTCACCGGATTATATTGCCAATCCCGCCGTATTTTGCTATCATATGATATCAAAATCAAGGCGGTGTTTTTGTATGGATGTATCCACAAGGTTCTTTTCAATGGCTGTGGAAGCGGTATTTATGCCGGCGCAGCTTGACGAGAAAAAATGCAGGGGGATCTTTGACAGGGTGTCGGACTCCCACTCGATAGTTACGTACCAGTCCCTAGCCGACAGTTCCGTGCTCATGTCCTCCAAGGACGAGAAAACAAACCTGGCGCGTTACAGAATTTCAAAAGACAGGCTTACCATAACTTATGAGTTTTGCTCGCAGAGCATGAATTACTATCAGGCCATGTCGGATGATTTCTTTAAGATATTCACGGATATAACCGGCACCTCGCTGTTTATCATGCACAATGTCATCATAAGGAAGCTCCTGAACATAAAAGGCATAGAAGACGGCCGCGGGTTCTTAATAAGCAGGGTTTTTTCCATGAAGGAGGAGAACTTTAAGGGTTTTGGCAGGCCTTTGCATGCCATGGGCGCACGGATGTTTTTCCCGCCTGTCAAGGAAGACATGACCGCATATGACGTCAAGATAGAGTCCTGGATGGAAGATTACAGGACGCTATTCCTGGAATGCGCGGGCGTTTATTCAACCCCGGTTGACACAAAAGCAGACAGTTCGGCCATAGTAAACGACATAACCAGGACCGATGAGTTCATAAATAAAAATGTAATGGGTTTTTTATCGCAGTTTAAGGACAATGCGGGCGGTTAATTTAAGAAGGAGGAAGGCATGAAGATATCAGCTTCAAACAAAGGCTTATTTGAAACAGGCGCGGACATATACATAGTTCCGGTTTTTAAGGGCCTGAAAAAACAGTTCCCGTCCGGGATTTACGGGGGTTTAAGCGCAAAAATAAATACACTATATAATTCCGGGGCGATAAAGGACGAATATAAGAAGAAAACCGTGTACTCGCCCGAATTAAAGGGCCAGATGAAAAAAATACTGTTTTTGGGGCTTGGCGAAATTGAAAAGCTGAATTTTGAAAAGATAAGGGAAGCGGCCGGATTCGCAATAAAGGAAGCAAAGGCATTAGGGTCAAAAACAGCGGCATCAGCTGCTTTTGCAAGCGATGAGAAGGGGTTCATTGCCCAGGTTGAGGGGTTTTTGCTCGCGGATTACGTGTATGATGAATTAAAAACAGGGAAAAAAGACGAACAGATGAGCACCATGGTCATTGCTTCCCCGGGATTCAGCTCGAAAAAAGTGATAGATGAAACATCAGTTGTCGTTGAAGCCGTATTTTTTGCAAAGGACCTTATGAACGGGCCGGGTAATTACACGACGCCGTCAAAAATAGCGCAGTCGGCATCCGCCTCCGCAAAACTTTCAAAAAAAATAAAGATAAAAATATTCGGGCTCAATGAAATAAAAAAAATGGGAATGGGCGCTTTTTACAGCGTGGCAAAGGGTTCTCAGGAACCCGCAAAGTTCATAGTAGCCGAGTATAAAGGTGCGGCAGCGTCCAAAAAACCGGTTGTATTTGTCGGTAAGGGCATAACTTTTGACTCAGGCGGTATATCCTTAAAACCGCAGACCGGGTCTTTGTCCGTCATAGAAGATATGAAGTTCGATATGTCCGGCGCGGCCGCCGTGCTGGGCCTAATGAGGATCATAGCAATAAGAAAGCTGCCGATAAACGCGGTATTTCTGGCGCCTGCCGCTGAAAACCTTCCTTCAGGCAGCGCTTACAAGCCCGGGGATGTCCTTACTTCGTTATCGGGGCAGACCATAGAAGTCATATCGACCGACGCCGAAGGCCGGCTGCTATTATGCGACGCCCTTTATTACGCGCAGAGATACAAACCCGCGCTTATAGTGGACATAGCGACATTGACCGGCGCGTGTGTATTTGCGCTGGGTAAATACGCAACCGGGCTTATGGCAAATGAAAATGAATTCACCGAATACATGAAAAAAGCCGGCGAAGACACGGGCGAGCGCGTGTGCCAGCTGCCCATGCTCGAGGAATATTCATGGTCATTAAAGAGCAAGTACGCGGATATGAAAAATATAGGCTCGGGCGGCGCAGGCACGATAATAGCGGCGCTTTTCCTGCAAAAATTCACCGGTGATTATCCGTGGATACACCTGGATATTGCGGGAACGGCTTACGGCATAAAAGACAAGTCTTACATACCCGACGGCGTGGCGGCCACGGGGGTAAGGCTGCTTTATGATTTTACGAAAAAAATTTTAAAGGGAGGGTTAGTATGAAAAGATTTGTAATTGCGGCAACAGTACTTGCAACGGCTTTTAGCGCGGTTTTTGCGGCGGAAAAAACAGGTTTTACGGATTTGAAATCAAAGATTGCGATCGGCTGTTCGGTCACGGGAAGCGGCGCTTCAGTAAGGCTGTGGCCGACGGACAATCTGGGGATGGAATTCTCGGTGGGTTTAAGCGCTGATACTAATTTGAATTCCATAAGCGTGCCGCTTTCAGCGCAGATGCTTTTTCCGATCCTGGAAAAAGGCAATTTTGCCGTTAATGTGGCGCCTGGGATCGGTTTTGCCTACACGCAGAGCAGCGCGTCAACAAACGGATTTAAATTCTCGGCAGGGGTGGATGTTATGCTTGAAATGGCGCTTCCTTTAATAAGCGAGAATTTAAGCATAGGCAGCGGCATAGGAGCATGGTTTGCTGTGTCGTCATCGTCAACACGCGGGACTACCACAACGGGTTTTAACGTCAACCTTATAACTGTAAACCCGGTAATGGTGAGGTATTATTTCTAAACGCGCCGCACGCTAAAGCTTCCCGCCATCGCTGAAGCTTTGGCGGGCAAGTCGGCGCGCAGGCAAACTTGGAAAGTATTATATTAGGGCGGTAAACATACGCTGCTTTAAAGCCGCAACCCGGTATAACAACGGGTTGCGGCTTTTTGTTTTAATAACCCGCAATATAAAGGCAAAAACGGTTTTATTCATTTAAAAAAATAAACAAACCAGAAAACGGCATATGTTTTCCAGGCGATATATGTTATTGACTTTTATAAAAACTATGATAATATGGGAAATATATACAATTATCCCTCGGGAGGTTAATTTTGAGAACAACCTCGTATCGCAGTTATCCTGTTTTAATTCTTTTTGCGGTTTTATTAACGGTTATTTTTTTCGCGCCTTTGAAAGCGGCAAATATTATCACTTCTCTTGATTTTCAAATATCTCCCGCGGATCAAACGGCAAAAATAGGGGATTACATACTTTTTAACATGGCTGTGATAGACTCTACTGCGACTTACAGTAATGTGATAGTCCTTACGGAAACGGCGGGTTCCATAGACGTAACTTCGCCTGACTTCCCGGCCGGCTACGGAAATATGTTCGTATATGACGGCACGCACACCTGGCTTTTTAGCACTGGATTTTATTCAACTTCCCCGCCAAATACGCTTACACTTGACAACACGCACCTTATAGCGGGCCAGAACATAGCTTCATATTTGACCTTGCAGTATGCTGTTTTTAGCGCGGCACAGGGTTCTTTATCGCCGGGAGGTTCGGCGACAGTTGACATCGGCACAGCTATATCAGGTATACCGCTTTATGATGACGGTGACATGGCCAATCATAATGATCTGGGTTCAAATGACGGCATCTATAACGGTAAATTCCTCATCAGGGACAACTATAGTTTTAACATACAGAACGGTTCTATCACTGGCGAGTTCGTAAAAAGCGGTTTACAGGCAGCCAATGCCCCTTTTACAGCGCCGGCAAAGATATGGATCGACGGGGTCAGGCCGAAGATAAGCCTGGTCAACGCAACCCCAAATCCGTATAATCCAAATAAAGAACTTGAGCAGTTTTTTTACTCGCTTTCCGAGAATTCCACGGTCGCTCTTACCATATACCAGGGGGCTACTACGGTAAAAACCCTCACTGCCTCGGGAAATTTTGGTTTCAATCCGCCGATATTATGGGACGGCCTCAATGACAACGGTGTTTTACAGGCAGACGGGGATTATTCATACAGATTTGACATGACAGACGCTGCGGGAAATACAGGCGTCCCGTTCATAGGCATTTTAAAACTCACCACGGTAACGCTTACTACATCATTATATACGTTTGATACGCAATTTATCCACACTTCGCAGAACCAGGTCATGGTTACCGTTAAGATGCACGCTGAACTTAACAACGCGACCATGCCAAACATGCAGAATCTTGGTTTTAATTATCCGGAAGCAGGTGTTACGCACGACTTCCATAACTACCCGTATCTTTACATTGATTTGAGGCTGTATGATCCGGCGGGCACGTTGATGGTTCCCGTGGTCAGGGACAGGGCAGTACAATTTGATGCCGATATATTTTATATGGATACTAGAAGTCCGACTTTTGCCGATGGCTGGCCCATGACCGGATTTCCCTATACCCCGATGCCTATTAATGGTTGTTCAATTAATCCCGCCAATATGTACACTATAGGTGATGGTGACAAAACTAATGATTGGGACAATGTTTTCCAGGATACGTTCACTGATATTGGTGGCGGTAAGTTTACTGAAGACCCGTCATTTATGTATTATTCAAATACAATAGTTCCAGGTACTTACATTGTGTATTATAGGGGTGTATTGGTCGGGAAATCAGTGGCTGCAGTAAAAGTGCCGGCGACCTTCTCAGCTGACTGCATGGTAGGCACCACTACTGTGTCGGTATCTTACATGGCTATCGCCTACCATGCCATGCCGAGTTATTTTTATGACGAAACCGTGGGTCTTATTGGCGACATAAGGGGTTACGGGCTTGCCTCTGACGATAATACCGTTTCCTACATCGTGGAACAGGACCCGAATATTTCGCTGCCAGACACTACCCCGCCATATATTGTCAACTTATCTGCCGTGCCTTCCGACGGTAAAATATTGCAACCGTCGGTAATAAGCCCCACAAATTACATCCAGGTTCAAATTAAGGACGATGGAGTAGGCGCAGGCCCGATAAATCTGTCAACCATTGTCCTTCTGGACCCCAATGGCAATCCTGTGCCCGGACACGTGGCCTGGAACGGCGGAGTGGCAGGAACAAAAACCTGGTCGGTTTATTTCATACCTGACGCGCCTATTATAGTAGGCGGAAGCTATACGTATACGGTTACACCGGTAGATGCCGCAAATAACCATGGTGCGGCTGTTGTATTTCACTTTACAGTGACAGATACGGCCATACCGGTAGTACAGAGCGTGATGGTCCAGTCGGGTTCCGGGTCCACTCTTGAGTTATCCAAATCGATCGCGACGCAGGTGACTTTCCTGGTGTCGAAGATCGAGGCCACCATAAACCCCGGAGGAACTTCGCTGGTAAACTGGGCGACATCAAGCATAAGTGTTTCCGGGGTGGCCGGCACTTCATCGCATACTGACGGGACCAATACGGTTGATTTTACGCCGTCAGGGGTCATGGCTGACGGGCGATACACGGTGTCAATCTATTCTGTTTCTCAAAACGGAGCCTCCGGAATTTCAACATACACTTTCTATATCACGACTGCAGCCGTGACTTACGTGGATATAAGCGGCAGCGGCGATAACAACAGGACATGTTTAAGGATATCGTCATTTACAGCCCTGCAAAGCGGGGTTTCCGACGGTACCCCGGTGGACATCCCGCCCGCGGATCTAAATTCAAACTCGTTAACCGTCTCAACCGTGACTGTCCCGCCTGCACCGCCGTCAGGATACAGCATCTTAAGCGGCAGCGCAATATCGTTCACCGTTTCAGCGCCGTATGTATTTCCGCTTAATTTCAACACTACGTTATGCGCTTCAAACCTGCGAATGCACTATACAGACGCGAATGTGTCCACGCTTACTTCAAACGGCCTGACAACCGCGGACATTACACTATGGGTGTATGAAAGCTCATGGACAAAAATAACCATGGCATTCAAAATTGTAAATAACGGCACGGACCACTACCTGGACCTGCCCATAGCCACAATACCGGCGGGCAACAGGTACGCACTCATGTACCAGCCCCCTGTGATACCGCCGGTTGCTTATAAGTTTAATAATACAAAAGCCTTTAACCCGACAAGCGGGCCGGCAAAGATATACTATTCCGATACAATAGCGGATATAGCTTCCATGAAAGTATACATATATAATATCTCGGGGACGCTGGTAAGGACCCTTGATTTCAGCGACGCGGCAGAGCATGTGTTCTTTACGGGCAATGATCTTGATCCGGCAAATTCTTTCATTGTGAGGTATTACATATCATGGGACGGGAAAAACGACAAAGGCTCTTTTGTTCGGAACGGCATTTACATCTTCAAATACAAGCTGACAAGGACGACAGGCGCGTCCGTGTCCAATACCAGAATGATAGCAGTGGTGAAATAACATGAAAAAAACAACCTTAAAAAAATACTTCGCTCTTGTTTTACTGGTGTTTGTTTTTGCAGCATCCCGGGTTATGGCGGCTGCTTCAGCCATGCTCGGCGGGTCTTTTGCCGACAGCGGAATATCGGCAAGGGCCACGGGATTAGGGGGCGCTTTCACAGCGGTAGCGGATGACGCGAACGCATCATGGTGGAACCCGGCTGGACTGGCGCTTTTGGGCAAGGACAGGTCAATTTCCGCCACCTACATACCGCAGGTATACGCGGACGTAAAAGGCTTATCCGACATGCTGGTCACTTACGGACAGGGTGATGTTTACGGTTTCGGCGCCATAGGAGGCTCCGTCAGGTATATGAACCTGGGGATACCGGCTGATTACACGGGGGACACTTCATATAAGTGGGCCGAGTATACGGTGGCGTTATCGTGGGCAATGCAGATAGAAAAATATATAGGCCTTTCAAAATATGCCTTTCCGAAAATAGCGCTTGGTATCAACCTGAAATATTTCGGCAATGACACGGACCTGACGCTTGGGGCCGGCAAGATAACAGCGGCGGGTTTCGGGTCCGACCTGGCGCTCATGCTTGCGCTGAAAGAAAACCTCAGGCTCGGCCTTGTGGTGAAAAATATTTTTTCCCAGGTAACATGGCAGACCGGCACAAAAGAAGCCCTGCCTTATGAAATAGCCGCGGGGTTTTATTACGGCTTTACGTCGGATTTTCTCCTGAGTTTTGACGGCAGATTCCTGCAAAATGACACAGGTTCGCCCGAGTTTGATTCAGTCAGCGGAGGCGCCGAATATACCATGGAATTCGGGAAAAACGCGCAGGTGCAAAAAGCCGCGCTCAGGGCCGGGATAACGTATGTGCCGTCGCAGGATTCATTTGCCGTGGCCATGGGAGCCAGCATATACATGGAAACTTTTTCGGTCGATTATGCCTACCAGTATTTTATAAGGTCCGTAACCAGCGTGGACAACCACAGGTTCGGGCTTTCTGTATATTTTTAAAAAATTCCAGGCGCCCGGGGGAAATATCTTAAAATGAACATAACCGAACTTCTGCACATAGTGATACAAAAGAAAGCCTCAGACATGCATTTGAAGGAAGGCAGGCCGCCGCTTTTACGCGTGGACGGCAGGATATCCCCGCTTGACATGGAAATACTCTCCCGCGCCGACATGAAGGAAATGATCTATGCCTTAATGGATGAAAAGCAGAGGCGCAAGTTCGAGGAAACCAACGAGATGGACCTGGCTTACAACCTCGAAGGCGTGGCGCGTTTCAGGGCAAACGCTTTCCAGCAGATGGGAAAGTACGAAGTGGTGCTGCGCGCCATACCGATAAAGATACCTTCCATAGAGGAAATGAACCTGCCGGTCGTCCTGACCGAGATCTCGCTTTTTCCGAGGGGGCTTGTGCTCGTCACGGGTACGACCGGAAGCGGAAAATCAACCACGCTCGCCTCGATGATAAATAAGATAAATGAAACGTACCAGCACCACATAGTGACCATAGAGGACCCCATAGAATTCGTGCACACGGATAAAAAATCCAGCGTGTCCCAGAGGGAAGTGGGTCTTGATACGGAAAATTTCAAGACGGCTTTAAAATACGTGTTAAGGCAGGATCCTGATGTCATCCTTATCGGCGAAATGCGGGACGGTGAAACAGTGGGGACGGCCATATCGGCCGCGGAAACAGGGCATATGGTATTTTCCACGCTGCATACCATGGATACCATACATACCCTGAACAGGATACTCGATTTTTTTCCGAAGGAACAGCAGAGTCAGGTCAGGGTACAGCTGGCGGCCGCATTAAGGGCCATTGTTTCGCTCAGGCTTGTGACCAAGGCGGACGGTACGGGCAGGGTGCCGGCGGTGGAAGTGCTTGTTGTAACACCGACAGTAAGGGGATATATGGAAGAGGGAAAATTAGGGTCAATCAAGGAACTGATAAAAGACGGGGCGCAGACAGGTATGCAGACTTTTGACCAGTCTTTGATCGGGCTCTATAAAAAAGGCCTTATCACCATAGAAGAAGCAAGGAAAAACTCGAGTTCGCCCCAGGAAATAGACCTCATGCTCAAGGGCATCCAGTCAAGCAAGGCATCGTCGCAGTCCATACTGGACAGCATGCTTAAGGAACAGGGCAGAAAAGACCTGACAGCCGAGCTTAAAACCGGCAAGGACCTTGCCGCGTCCGGAAAAGTAACGGAAGCATTCGCGGTATTTGAAAAAATGCGCGACAAATACCCTGACGACAAGGAAGTGGCTGATAACCTTGAAGTCATGAGAAAGCGCCTTAATAACGACCAGTACCAGCAGACGATCAAAGCCGTGATAGCGGAAGGGCTCAGTATTTACAAAAGAGGGAACATAAGGGGCGCGATAGTAAAATGGCAGGAAGGCCTGGGGCTGGATCCGGATAACCCGCAGATAAAAGCCTACATAAAAAGCGCCGAGGAAAAGTTTGAGATAGCCTCGAACATGCCGAACATACTTGCCGAGGGCCTCGAAATATACAAGACCGGCCGAGTGGCGGAAGCCATAGACAAATGGAAGGAAGTAATAAAACTTGACCCTAATAATGCCCAGGCAAAATCATACATAGAAAGCGCTGAACAAAAACTGCGTGAATCCAAACTTAAAAAGGAAATAGACGGCCTGCTGAAAACGGCCCAGGAAGAGACTGCCAGAAATAATGATCTGGAAGCGCTGCTTTTATACAAACGCGCGATGCTGCTAAAGCCCGACGCAAAAGACATAAAGGATTCCATGGATGCCGCCTACTTAAAGCTTTCAAAGGAGGATTTTGGAAAGGATGTCGAAGCGGCCCTGATTTCCGAAGCCTTCATCAGGGGCATAGACAGGCTCCTGGAAGAAGATTATATGTCCACGCTGAAAGAATGGAAAAAGGCGGTTGAAAAAAGGCCGCTTGAGAAGAAGCTCAAGGATTACACCGAAAAAGTAAAGAACGTCCTAAAAAACAGGCTTGAAGGGTTAATGGCAAAAACCGACGAAACATACAGAAACAGGCATTTCGCGGAAACCCTGGAGACCGTGAACATCATACTCAAGATAGACGCGTCAAATGATTTCGCGCTGAAATATTTAAGGGACATAAAGCCGCTTATAGATGAAGAGACTCAGAAAATATACAAGGAAGCCATGGACCTATACACCGACAACAGGCTGAAAGAATGCAGGGACAAGCTTTTAGCCGTGCTGAAGATGGACCCGGGGCACTTAACGGCAAAAAAGCGGCTTGAAGAGGTCAATGAGAGGCTTTCCACAATAAAATAAATGAAAAAATCACCGTCTTTTTTCCCTTCGTTAAAGAACATAGTGTTTTTTTTCCTGACATTTATTGTGATAATACTCGCGGTATCTGCGACACTCCAGATGATCAAACTAATCAGGGGACTGTCTGTAGCCGGGCCGGAGGAAATATCATTTCTCGCCGGTTTTATAGTTTACCTGCTCGTGCATTTCCTTTTCTATAAGCCTGTATTTGCCCATGTAATGGCGCATGAACTTACCCATATGCTTTGGGCGGCTGTTTTCGGCGGAAAGACACAGTCGTTCCATGTTTCAAAAACGGGCGGCAAGGTCCTGATATCCAAATCCAATTTTATTATCTCCCTCGCGCCCTATTTCTTCCCGCTTTATGCCATGGCTGCCACGCTGATTTATTTCATAGCCAAGGACCAGTACCGGGTGTATGTGGCGTTCTTTGTGGGCGCCTCATTGTCGTTCCACATAGCGCTTACGCTTTTTTCACTGACAACAGAGCAGAGCGACTTAAAACAGGACTCAAACCTGGTTTTTTCGCTCGCTTTTGTCTACCTCATGAATATAATAATAATCGTCCTTATACTGACGGTTGTGACAAAGGAAATTACATTCCGCGATTTCGGGGTGTTTTTGCTGAATATTTTCAAAGGCGTGTGGGATTTGTCGGTGATGGCGTTTCATAAGGTGAATGAAGTACTTAAATAGCAAGGCTTAATTAAAAATTCAAAATTCAGAATTAAAAATTATGGTGTCACTTTCGTGACCTTATTATAATATACGAGGAGTGGTGAGCTTGTCGAACCACTACGAGTATAGACGACAATTTTAAATTTTTAATTTTGAATTTTTAATTAAGCCTTCAAAGTCCTACCACTCCAGTTTCTGTTTCTGCAGTTCCAGGTACTCCCTGGTGATCTTTTCTATGTAATTTTTTGCTTCCACGTTGTCCGGGTCAAGTTTCAGGTATTCCTTCCAGAGGCCTATGGATTTCTCGAAATCACCCTTGGTATAGATCCTGACAGCCTCGTTGTACAGGGTGGAAAGTTTTTTATCCTCGGTAACCTTCTTAATCGAGACGGCTACCTCGCGTTTCTTCATTTTTTCCTGCGCGCTTTTTATGTAGTTATAAACCTGGCGCTGGAGGGGGGATGCCTGTATGACCTTGTCCCATTCTTCTATGGCACTCTCGAAATTACCCGAAGTGTAGGAATCAAGCCCCGCTTCAAAGTGCTGTTTTATTATATCCTTATTGCCTGCTTCCGCGGAATAATTGCTTTCCCCTAGGGTGCGGATCAGTTCCTGCGCGCGTTTTAATTTGGATGAGGCGATCTCGTTTGCCGGATCCAGGTCCAGGACATTTTTCAGGCTGACCAAAGCGTCTATGTAAAGGGATTCCTGCATGAGCTTGTCCGCGTCGGCAAGATAGGTATTCACCTTATCCGAGCGTATTAAGGCGGCAACTTCCTGTTCTTTTTTGAGGAACCAGTCATCGTTGGGCGCCCACACGAGGGCCTTATCTATGGTTATTCTGGCGTTCCCATAATCACCTGATTTGATCAGGTCGTTGATTTCCTCCTCAAAGCTGGCGATAGTCTCATTTTTTATTTTTTCCACAAGCTCGTAGCGTGCCTTTGCCTCTTTTGTTTTAAGCAGTGTTTCAATGACCCGGATGTTATCCCCAAAACTGTAAGCGATCGAGAATCTGTGCACCAGATCCGCCGGTTTGCTGACAAGCGCGTAATTAAGTTCGGCATCCTGGTATTTTACGGACGCGCCGGCCGCAAAGCCCTCGCTGTTAATGCCGCCCCGGATGAAGAACATCTCAAGCACCGAGTACTCAAAACCCGCCTGCCATGTCATGCTGTTTGAGAATTCCTCAAAGGAAATGCCGGCAGCCGCCTTTAAACCGTCGCGCAGGTCCCTGATAATCCCGGTTGACCAGCCCACGGATGCGGAGCCTATAAGCGGAAGAAAGTCATACGCGCCTGAAGAATACTTAAAATCGGGTTTTAATATGTTGGCGGCCGTCAAAGCAACGCGCAGGTCATAGGGCAGGATGATTAAAAACCCCAAATCCGATCCTATGCCGCCGGTTTTTTCCGTGTAAAAATCATGATACAGGTATTTTAAGGAAATGCCCGCGCTTAAAAAATCAAATATTGAAATGCCGTAAGAAGCGTATACAGCGGTCCATGAATCATCAAAGGTGCTGATAATCGTGTTATGGCTGTCGCGTTGTTCTATGGGCCCGCCGTTTAAGAACGCCGCTGAAACGGCAAAAGTCCCATTTTCAAGGAGCGGTAGGCAGTATGAGGCGGCGCTAAGCACGGTGCCCTCAAATAAGTTATAATAAACAAGGCTTATTTCCTGGCGGGGGACAAAAGCCAATCCGGCCGGGTTGACATAAGCTGAAAACGAATCAGCGGAAAAAGGAGCTGAAGCGCCCGCCATGCCTGAATCTTTTATGTTGACCCCGGACAAAAATGTGAGCGTATTAGCAGCGGATATTGACGCTATGAACAGGAAAGAAACAGCCAGAACATTTTTTAAAATGACTTTTTTTATCATCACTAATCCTTTCAATATTATTTAATAAAGGTTATTTTACGTGAGTGTTTTTTTGTGCCTGACGGGTCTTTTATCTGAATTTTTGCCAGGTATGTACCGGCAATTACCATCCTGCCCGCGCGGTCGCGGCCGTCCCATGTGTTTTCTTCGTGGGAACCCGCCGGCTTTGACGTGTCTTTGAGTATTTCGTGGACCAGGCTTCCGGACATGTCATAAATGCTTATCGAAACTGTTGAAGCCTTTTTTAAATAATAAGCTATTATAGTGGAACCGCCATTTTTAAACGGGTTGGGATAATTCGTAAACGCAACACCGGAGCTATCAGACGACACATAACCAACGCCTGAAGACATGGGGAACTGGTCGCTTAAATCCGTCGACACAAATATATCCCTGCCCGGGGCAAGATCCTGGTACGCCTTTATCGATGAGTTCTCCAGCTCCACCTGTATTGATGCGGCAGTCATGGAATTCAAAAGGTCAAGGTATACTGATAATACGGCTGTCGCGGGAAGCGCCGGAATGGTCAACGCCTGAGGAAAGGCAATATAGGCCGTACCTGACGCGGGAGCGGTGATTTCAGCGGTTTGTGCGCCGTATGCCAGCCTGATCTTTGAGGCCGCGTCGGAAAAATTAATTATATTCCCCCCGGAGTCTTTTGCGGAAAGCGTAATGCCGCTGACCAGGATATTCCCGTTTCCAAAGGATAAAGGAGATGAAAAAACGAGGTCCATGGCCCTGACAGATGCCTGGCCGGGGTAAATATTCGCGGGCATTAAGGCGGTATGGGACGCTTTAAAAGAGCTTGACAATATGCAAAGAGGGGAGCTGTAAGAAGCCAGAGCCTGCAACATAACAACAGGAGCGGCGGAGAGTGAGTTCTTATCCCTGCAAATGATGTCGGATGCGCTGTTCATCCGCACGCGGAAGTTATTTATTATGGATGAAACAGATGTGTCGGCCCTCACCACCACGGCCACGCCCGAAGCGGCCGGGACTATGATCGTGTTTGTCATGGAGAAATTCATGGAATTGCCCGAGGTTTCCATGGTGTCCCATGTTTTTACCATATATTTGATATTGCCGCTTTCATCAGTCAATGATATTTTTGAGAACAGGTCCTTTGGGATTATTCCGGCGCCTGAACTGTCGACGGCATAAAGCTTTATGTTGTATATTTCCGCGGATGCTGTTGTTGTGTCCCCGGGGTTGCTAAAATAAAATTTCATCAGTTCCACATTTGTCGCGCCCTTATTTATGAACGTCGGGTCCGGCAGAGCGTCTGTTTGGGACGCGTTTATCAGCTGGCAGGCATTTTGAAGCCGGGCAAAATTTGAATACATGGGAAAGCCCGTTGAATCGGACGCTGATGCCGATACGCTGACGTTTCTCAGGGTATAGCTGTCAAAGGCGTTAAAGTTGGACACTGAAGACAGGCTGATAACAAAATCAGTAGCTACAGGGAGGGCGGAAGAAGCAAGCGATATCTGAACGCTTGTCTGTATAGTCACGCCGGTTGGCACATTAAGCTGGGAAAGCGGCATGGTCACGTTTGTAAGCGTACCCGGCATCATAAGCTGGGTTATTTCACCGTATTTTGTACCCTGGTTCTTATCAACCAGTTTGATATCGGCGAGTATTGACGAAGGAATCAGCGTGGAACCCGGAACCGGATAAGATCCCACGGTAAAGGCGATCCTGTTCAAGTTTATATCCGCGGCTGTCGGGGGGGAATCATTGTAAAAATTAACATCAAAAGGCACGGCACCCTGCTGCCCTGTGGATACATAAGCCTGCATGGAGCCGGGTAAGTGGGTTACCTCAAGATTTCCCGCGGGAGTGACATCTGTTATGAGAAAAACCGAAGGCGCGGCCGGCTGGTTGGTGGAATTTATCCCGGGCGCCCCGGAAAAAGTCAGGCTTTGTGTCTGCATTTCTATGGACCCGGGATTGGAAGAAGGGGCGTCCGCGATATCCACTGTAACCCAAAAACCGGAATTATCCACTATAGGCTGGCTGAATGAATTGGACCAGAATGTCCCGTTTATGCTCGCAAGGTGTGTAACGTACACGGGAGAAACGGCTGTAAAACTATTTGAATCCGATTGTGCATACCACAGCCTTACAGTGTTCAGGTTGATAGCGACGGGCTCAGACGCACTTCCTATCAGCCACGAATTAAGCACATTTTTTACTTCAAGATATGTCATGGTATCGGGGCCTGACGACGCGTTTATGTGGATGTGAAGGACGGGAATATTTGTTGAAGTTGCTTCCAGGTATTGGCCTGTATAACCCAGCGGCTGCACATCCAGGGAAGTAACCGCGGCTATTGCGGGAAAACAAAAAGACATACACACAGATAATGACACAATAATTTGTTTGAATTTTTTCATTTGGCTCCTTGTATCGTCATAATTGATTTATGCCTATAATTATAGTGCATAATTATGAAAAAGTAAAGGCTTATCAAAACCTTGAAAATCGCATTAGGGGTCTTGTTTGCGATTTTCAAGTGTGTAAAATCCATATAATAATAGGCTAAACATAGCTAAAGAATTCGTGCCGGGTCAAACAAACTTTTAATATGGATCCGCCTCGTGGGCCGAATAATCCTGTCAACACACTTTGTGTGTCCGCCTTCGCTAAAGCTCCGGCGGACTTGTTGCCGGACTTCGTATTCGGCCCCTACAAGTATCTGCCTGCATTTGTAGGGGCAACACATCATGCTGCCCGCCCCTTGCGGGATTTTCCGACCGTATCATTTGTACAGCATAATTAGTGCTGAAATTGAAATGGTTAAAAATCTATTTAACCGTGTTTCGCCGGAAATCGTAACGTTAAAATACGCAGTTTTTTTGTTTTATTAGCTTGTCGGGCAATTTTGTTTTCATATTGTGAAACCACATGATATTGTGGATGAAAAAGGCCAAAACCACCACATATAGAGTAAAAACGCCTTATTTATATGAATAATAACGGAATATTTGATATTACCATTTGATTTACTTGACAATACTGTTGTCAAGATAGTATAATTGATTACATTTGTAATTACTATATTTAAAATTAAATACGGAGGCGTATTATGACTAAAAAAGAGGGCGCAGTACTTGAAACGGAAAACAGCATACAAAAGGAACTTCATACGATCAATGACGTGGCGCTTATGCTGAATGTCCACCAGCAGACTTTGCGTAATTGGGAAAGGAAAAAGCTTGTGGCGCCGCTGCGTGCGGGCACCAGGAGGGTGTATACAAAGCAGCACATAGAACTATGCAAAAAAATAAAGGAATTCTCAGGCAAAGGCGTGCCATTAAAGGGAATAAAAGAAATAATCAATAACATACAATAAAAACGGAGGGAATTATGGAAAAAAAAGAACTGATAATCAAAAATTACATGGAAGATATCGCGAAACGCAACAGGGAAGAACAAATGTCAAACAGGACTGATATATGCAAGTGTGACAGATGCAAGCTTGATGTGTTCGCGTATGCCATAAATCATCTGCCGCCCAAATACGTGGTTACAGACAGGGGCCACATATTCACAAAATTGCAGGAAATGGAAACCCAGTTTAACGCGGATGTGACCAGGGAAGTATTAAGGGCCATAGAATTCATAAAAAGCCATAAAAGGCATGAGTAATTATAAGTGATGCATATCACTTATAAAGGGTGATACAGAGCACAGAGGTAAAGTCAGGCAACGGGTATATATATAATGAGGCAAGTACGGGACAACAAAGAGGGCAAATGCAGGGACGCAAAACAGCAAAAGAAAGCTTAAGAGCCTGTAAAAACGCGCAGACGGCAGTAACTGTGATCATGTCGTTATGCCTGTTTCTTTGTGCCGTGCCCCTTTATGCCGCCCAAACCGGCGTAACAAGCGCCGACAGCAACGGGATCATAGCCTATGACCCTGCTGAAGGAGTGTTTGTTTACAAGGACCTGGATGAAAGGATCGCGCCTATGGCAAGAGAAACTTTAAAAGGATTCAAAAAACACAGAGCCGGGCGCGGCAGAAGCTTTGAATATAAGATGAACTCAGAACAGGCCGGGAAATTATCCAGGATGCTTGGAAAAAACATGGATCCCGCGAAACTGAAAAAAGCAGGCACGAATATAAGAAGGTTAAAACAGGGGCTGTTAAGAGTTGAGTTAAGCGGCAAGGAAGACGGGCAATGGTACAGGATGAAAACGGAGATTCCGGCCGGGTTTGCCGTCAGGAAAATAATAAGGGATGACGGCGCCGAGATAACCAATAAACAGGTTTGGGACAGGAAAACCGGAAGCGTCACGGAAGAAGACATAAAATGGTATATTGAAGGGAATCAGCTTTATTTTTATGATGACCCCATAGGCGGCTATTCCGTGGTACTGTCGCCGCTGCAGCCAAGTTTTTCACTCCTGGTGGAAGAAGCGACAAACGGCGCGGGGCAAATGTCAGCCATAGTATATCCGTACGACGACGAAGCAGATCTCGTTGGCGGGATAAACAATCTTGACCACACCGGCAGGGACGGAGATAACGGTTTTGGAAATGACATTGACTCTGATGCCGGCGGTAAAATGGCACTCAGGTACACATCCGGGGCGAATACTTATCAGTACGGCAATGCCGGCCTTACTTATCAGACATTCGGCACAAGGGCATTTACACACGTTTCAACCACATATGACTATTTAAACACCACTCCATGGGGGGAAACAGAGGCTGTTATCAATACGGTTTTCCAGACGATCAACACAAACGGCACGGAAATTCCCATGCTGGCCACCAAAAAGACCATAATACGCGGCAATAAAAAATGGTTTGCCACAATTTACTATGTTAAAAACAACAGTGATAATATAGCGCCCGCGAGGAACGCGATCAATGTGAGGTTTTTCCAGGGCTGCGACTGGAATTTTAACGGGAGCACTGTGGGAGATAATTGCGCTTATGACGCTGTCAATGGCACTGTTTTTGGATTTAAACCGACAGGGTCGCCGATATCATACGGGGGATTTACGGGATTTTACTCCAATGCAAACTTTCATGTGAGCGCTTACGGGACCATGTGGCAGGCAATACAAAATGCGGTTTTGAACAATGCCGCGGCATATTCAGGCGACGCGGGCACCGCAATTGAATGGAATTTGGGCGCCCTGCAGTCCGGCAAGACAGCGGTGCAGGAAATTATATGGGGCCTTGGAAATACATTAAACGGCCAGGCACAGATAGACATGCAAAATGAAATAAATTACGGCAAGGGCAAACTGCATGACACGGGGATCATGACGATCTCAAACCCTGTCAGCGGCAAAACGTACCAGAACACCGACGGTTATGTCATGGTTACGGCGACTGTGGTTAACTACGGGCTAAGGGATTGGTACGCGCTTCCGGTCCGTCTGGATATAACCGGACCTGCGGGATTCACGCCTATCACAAATTTCGCTTTCACAAACGTGACCTTAACCGTGCCTGACCAGGAAAGCGCGGTTGTGGGATATAAATTTGACATCAGTAATCCGGCCATAGTTCCGGCAGGGTTATATACCATAAAAATTTCAACTACGCTTAATGCCGATACGGGAGTACCCGATTCAAACGCGGCCAATGACAGCCAGACAATACAGATATACATAGGCGGATTAAGCGTGACGCCCGAGACCATGCAGACCGTCAGCATAGGCGCGACCGGGGACATAAACCTGACCGTCAGCAATACCACGGGAGCCGCCGACAGCTATGACATGGAACTCACCCAGAGCTCAATGGGGTGGCCAACATACTTGGTCAACGGCGCCACCGGCGTTACTATTGCAGCGGATTATAACGGTGACATGATATGGGATTACGTAAACCCGGCATATGACACAAACTTAAACAACAAGCCCGATATTACCATCAATAATAACACAGGCTTTTTCCTCATTTTCAGGAAAGCCGTGACAGAAACCGCGCAGGGGGGCGAGCTGGACAGCACATTGATAAAGTTCACGGGCATTGCCGCGCCCGCGTACACAATAACTGCCCGGGAAAAAACCCTGGCAGCATATAAAACAACCGTGAATAAAACACTCTGGCTGCACGCATTACAGGAAGGCCCGGCACAGCATACTTACAACCTGACGACTTTAACCGATACAGCCGCGGTAAACACGTCAACCACACTCGTCAACACGTTTGCTTCGCAGGCGTGGAGCCTATCACCGCCGCTTTACAGGGACCTGCGTATAGTAAACAATATATCGGTTACAATGGTCCTGGTCAGGGGCGGCACGAGCGGCACCGTGAATGCGGATGTGAACCTGTTTTATACCAACGGGGCCAATACAATATACATAGGCGATGTTAAACAGGCCTGTAATACGGGAACATACACATTTACAATACCGGTGGCCGCGCCAATTACAATACCCGCCGGATATCAGCTTTCCATGCTGTTTACAAATGTAGGAGATACAACCAGGACACTGACTGTTTACCACACAAAAAGCACCGCCCCCGAACAACGGTCAAACATATCACTGAATGTGTCCGACTATGTGGGGGTTGACTGGATAAACAGCTATGATTCGTTCGGGACCACGAAAAATTCCTTTGCGCCGGGTAATGTTGTCAGGATATCATCGCAAATATCCGACCCTTTCGGGTCATACGACGTGAGCTCGGCAAACATTACGGTCTTGGACGCTAACAATAATACAGTTCTTGCGTCCACGGCCATGACATTTGAGGCCACGGATTCAGCTTCGCCTTCGGGCTGGAAAAGGTATTTTTACAATTACACAGTGCCTGCAGTGCCCGTTTACGGGACATGGACCGCTGTTGTGCGCGGGGTTGAAGGCAACGGCGCAGTATCGCTCAGGGTATATCATTTTTCCGTAAAACAACCGGACCATATAAACATAAATCCCATTTCAAGCCAGATACCGGCTTCAACCTCCCTTGTTATGAATATGCAGATAGTAGCGATCGATGATTCCATACTGCCGGTTGCGCAGTGGATCACGGTGACCGCAAACAACAACGCTGTGTTTTCCGCGGTTCCGGGCGGGTGGGCAGGCATTGGCACAAATACCATATTCGGTTTTACGGCTGCAAACGGGGCCGCTAGCGCTACCATAACCGACGCAGTCGCTCAGAGCGTGACAGTGACGCCGGATTCGCTGTTGCCTGGTTCGCAGGCAGGGCCTGACAGGGACGGCAAGGCGTACATCAAGTTTACGGCGCCTGATCATGCTGCGGTATTTTCCACGGACGGAATTGCCGCTGTTGGCGTGGCCGGGACCGGGGAATTGATAAGTCTGGTGCTTGAGGATATAAACGGCAATACCGCGCCGGGCTCGCTTTTTGTGACAGTCACAACAAGCGGCAGCGCATTTTTCTCCGCTATACCGGCGGGATGGAGCGGGGCCGGGACCAGCACCATATCGGGAAATACCGATCCGACCGGGCAGGCTAATTTTAAAATTTTTGATAACAGCATAGAAACAGTGACTATAACCCCGGATTCCTCAGTATGGGGAAATCATGCTTCTGATCAGGGGACCCAGGTGCAATTTGTTGCAGCCGGAGGCGATCATGTGGTTGTCGCGGACCTAAGCGGGGGCACGCTCACTGCAGGCGCGCAAAAACTGCTGAATATATGGGTGGCTGACGCTGACGGCAGGACTGCAACAGGGGTTTTCAGCATAAGCGTGTCAGCCGGCGCGAAAGCCACATTTACGGCGTCGAATCTGGCCGGCGTTTCAGGATTAGGTACGGGCGCAGTAAGCGGAAGCACGGACGCAACCGGGAACGCGACTATTACAGTTGTTGATTTTTACGCTCAAAGTGTGACTATCACCCCTTCCAGCCTGCTGCAGGGTTCAATTGCGACTCCTGACAGGGATGTGCCGGCAGTACTGACATGGATGCCAGGCGCGGCAGACCATGTGAATTCAAAAACAACGGCGAATTATACAAACATAGGTACAACTGTTGCCATAAACCTGCAGATAGTTGACAGATACGGGAACAGCGTCAGCGTCAGCAGCCCGATAAATGTATTTACGACAGGGGCAGCCATATTCACATCCAGTACATTGTCGACAGTCACGGGGTTAAACTCGGCAAGCGTTACAGGCACAACATCTGCCCTGGGTTACGGCCAGATATTAATATATAATGAAACGGCACAGACAAACACAATAACAGCACACAGCAATGCCTTTATAAATCTGGTTGCGGATCTAAAAAGCCTGGTTACTTTCACAAGCAATTTACCCACTCCGACCGTGACGGTAACTTATACATATACCAGGACGGCTACTCCAACCAGAACCATAACACCCACGTATACGCCAACCGTTACAAAGACAGTTACGCAGACTGTAACCCCGAGTATTACGCAAACTGTAACACCTACCGTGACGCGGACTGTGACGCAGACCGTGACGCAGACCGTGACGCAGACCGTGACGCAGACCGTGACGCAGACCG
>OCZT010001035.1_pt1 | contig 28610 bp, 24 predicted proteins | sample 1539031 | NCBI WGS metagenome assembly OCZT01 (sample SAMEA3539308, study PRJEB22396) | soil metagenome | biome: tundra; feature: field; material: soil | place: USA | collected 2010-05 | depth 0.15 m | reverse complement strand
GCCAGGAACTCCTCGACGAACTGGCGGTACACTTCGAGCATCGTGAGCGTCTCGCGTTCGGCTTCCTCGCGCGTGGCGTGCGCCGTGTGCCCCTCCTGCCAGAGGAACTCGGTGGTGCGCAGGAACATGCGGGTGCGCATCTCCCATCGCACGACGTTGCACCATTGATTGAGCATCATCGGCAAGTCGCGATGCGATCTGATCCACTGAGCGAACATGTGGTTGATGATCGTCTCGGAAGTGGGACGCACGATCAGCGGCTCTTCGAGCTCCTTGCCTCCGCCGTGCGTAACGACCGCAAGCTCGGGCGCGAATCCCTCGACGTGTTGCGCCTCTTTTTGCAGAAAGCTCTGCGGGATGAACAGCGGGAAGTATGCGTTGCGAGCGCCGGTCTTCTTGATGCGCTTGTCGAGCTCGTCGCGAAGAGCCTCCCAAATGGCGAAACCGTCGGGACGAAACACGATGCATCCGCGCACCGGCGAGTAGTCCGCCAGTTCCGCACGCAGACAGATGTCGTTGTACCACGCGGCGAAGTCCTCGCTGCGAGGCGTTACCTTCTTGTCGTTTTGTTTTGTCTGTTTTTCCGCCATTCGTCTTGCGTGACGATTGTGATTATCGTCAATTGGTACAGTCTCCGGATAAAATCAGCTCGAATCAACTTATTCCGGAGCGCGCCCAAGGTGAAAGCCATGAAGCTGAGACTTCGAGCAGCCGCCCTCGGCCTGGCGATTATCATCCCGGTGTTCGCTCCCGCGGCGTCGGCGAATAGCGGTGCGAATACTCCCGCCGTGCGGACGATCGAAGTTGACGGAATCGGCGAGACACGCACATCGCCTGACAGCAGTATCGCAAGCGCGGCCGATTCCTATACGGATGGGAAGGGCAATGGCGATGTCGGCCAACGTGGCCACCCCGGTCGAACCCGGCGAGGTCACCGTGCCGGCGACGGTTTCTCTCAGCTTCGAGATTGAGTAGGTTTTGCTTTTGCGCTATCGACCAAGCGTACACTTGAGGCCGCGATGCTGAAGCCTGGTGATCCCGCACCGTCGTTCGATCTTGAATCCGCCGTTAATGGGCGTATCGCACGCTGTAGTCTCGCGAAAATTTCCTCCGATTTGGTTCTGATCTTTTTCTATCCGCGCGACTTTTCTTTCATCTGTCCCACCGAAGTCACGGGCTTCAACAAGGCGCTGAAGGAATTTACCGCCGAGGAGACGACGATCGTGGGTATCAGTATCGACGACGTGGACAGCCATCTTCGATGGACCCGCGAGCTCGGCGGAATCGGCTACCCGATCCTCGCCGACCCGGATGGCAATCTCGCGCGCGCCTACGGCGTTTTCGACGACCAGCAAAAAGTCGCGTTGCGTGCGACGTTCATCCTCGATCGGAAGCGCAAGGTTGTGTTCTCCGCATCATGCCCGCTCAACGTTGGACGCAGCGTAAGTGAGACGCTTCGCATCGTGCGCGCGCTCCGAACCGGCCAACTCTGCCCCGCCGATTGGACGCCAGGCGTCGAGTTCGGTCCGGCCGGCCGCGACTTCTAGGACGAGCTTGGCCGCAATCGATCCCGCGGAAAAAAGGCGGCTCTTCGAGCGGCTCTCGAGCGTCCGCGAAATTGTGTTCGGCGTGCAGGACGGCGTGCTGACGACCGCGGGCGTGCTGTGCGGACGCAGTGGCGCCGTCTCACAGCATTCGCAGGTCGTGCTCGCGGCGCTGGCTTCCACAGCGGCCGGTGCGCTCTCGATGGCTGCAGGAGCCTACTTGGGCACGCGCGCGGAGGCCGAGGTGATGAGCGCCGAGCTCGAGGTCGTGCGCGTCGAGGCGGCCGCCAAGCCGTACATGCTGATTGCAGCTCCTCGCTACGACCTTGGCAGCGCGCTCGCCGCAACCGCGCTCACCTTGTTCGGGGTTGGATACTTCGAGGGATGGCTCGCGCATCGCGACGATCGCTGGCGGTCGGGCATACGCTTTCTTGCAATCGCGATGAGCGCGGCGGCCGCAGGCTATCTGATCGGACTCGCGATCTCGCCGCTAGGTGCGACCGCAGGCTGACGTTGCTCGCCATGAAAGTTCCTGCGTACTCGTCACTGGCCGCATTTCTGGCCCACTATCACGCGCTCAAATCGGACCCATCGCGCGGCTCTGATGACGAGCAGCTATTGGCCGGGATGTCAGCGGCGATCGCGACACTTCCGCCTGAGGCACGGGCCGCACTCGATTCCGTCGAGGACAGCGCCCGCGCGAAACGCCATCGCGATCGCGCCGCGCTCCAACTCCGCCGCGAGCTTGCCGCACGCGGAATTGTTGCGGGCTGAGCGATGCTCGCTTACCTCGTACGGCGAATCGTATTTGGCGCGGCGGTCCTTGTCGGAACATCAGTCATCACTTTCGCTATAGCGTTCGTCGTTCCCGCCGATCCCGCGGTCGCGATGGCCGGGGCGAAGGCCGATCCGCAAACTCTTGCCTCGATCCGGAGCGAGATGGGGCTGGACCAGCCGCTCTACGTCCAGTACGCACGCTACTTCGATCGTGCAATTCACGGCGACCTTGGCCGTTCGTATATCCGGCGCGAGAGCGTGACGCGGCTGATAGCCGATCGCTTTCCCGCAACCGCGGTGCTGGCGGGCGCCGCGATGGGGTTGTCGGTGATGCTTGGAATCGCGATGGGCGCGATCGCGGCCGCGTATCGCGGCCGCGCGGCCGACAACATTCTGCTGGTCATATCGCTGGCGCTGGTGTCGATCCCGGTGTTCTGGCTGGGCACGATGCTGCTGATCGCGGTGGCAGCCACCATTCGTTCATTTCCGCTTGGCGGTTACAGCGGCGCCACGAGCCTGGTCCTGCCGACTCTGACCCTTGCGCTTGGCTCGGCCGGCTACTATTCGCGCGTTCTTCACACCAGCTTGTGCGATGCGTTCGATCAGGATTACGTGCGCACCGCGCGCGGCAAGGGTCTGTCGCGGGTCCGCGTGATGCTCAAACACGCGATGGCAAACGCGCTGCTGCCGCTGGTCACGCTGGCCGGGCTCGATCTGGCGGGGCTGCTTTCGGGCGTCGTTCTGACCGAGACGGTCTTCAACTGGCCGGGAATCGGGCGGCTGGCGGCCGAGGCGATCTTCAATCTCGACATCCCGGTGATCATGGGCACGGTGCTGTTCTCCGCATTGCTGATTGTGGTCGTCAACCTGCTGGTGGACCTGCTTTACGCGTGGCTCGATCCGCGCATTCGGCTGGCGGAGACCGGATGAATATCCGCCGCCTCGTCACGCTCGAAACGGTTGGCGCTGCGATGGTCACCGTGCTCGTGATCGTCGCGCTCTTTGCGCCCATGCTGGCGCCGCACGATCCGACGATCGTCGTCGCGCCAACCTTTGGCGATCCCGGCGCGCCCACACTCGCATTTCCGATGGGCACCGACGAACTCGGCCGCGACGTGCTCTCGCGCATCATCTTCGGCGCCCGAATATCGCTCACCGTCGGCGTCGCCGCGATGGCGGTCACGATGACCATCGGCGTCGCGATCGGCCTGTGCTCGGGATTCTTTGGTGGCGCAGTGGATTTTATTCTGATGCGCTTCACGGACCTGATGCTGTCCTTGCCGCCGCTGCTGCTCGCGATGGCGTTGGTTGCGGTGCTGGGACCGAGTTTGCGCACGATCTTCATCGTCATCGGTCTCGTTTCATGGACGTCGATCGCACGCGTGGTGCGGGCGGAAACGCTTGCGATGTCCCGAAGGGATTTCGTGGTCGGCGCTGCGGCACTGGGCGCGCCGTCACGCCGATTGATCGCCCTGCATATCATCCCCAACGTCTTGCCGATAATCGTCGTGATGGCGGCGCTCAGAACCTCCGACACCCTGCTGCTCGACGCGGCGCTCAGCTTTCTCGGCCTGGGCGTACCGCCGCCAACGCCGAGTTGGGGCCGAATGATCGAAGAGGCGACGATTTACTTCCGCACCGCGCCGTGGCTGGCGACGTTTCCCGGCCTGGCGATCTTTTACGCGGTGCTCAGCTTCAATCTGCTCGGCTACGGATTTTTGCGCAGGCGCTCGCAATGATGCGTCGAAGACTCAAGCCGGCGCCTATCGCGCTGTTGCTGCATGCGCTCACGATTGCGCTAGCCGTGGGATGCGGCGGCGGACCACCCCCGCTCAACTTACCGCCGCACGCCATGGTAATCCGGCTTGCGGATGCCGACGACGTCCCGACACTCGACCCGGCCGCCGGATATGACACCGTTTCCTGGACTTTCGAACAGGCAATTTTCGACACCCTGGTGCGTTACGGCGACGGCAATATCGAACTCGAACCGGATATCGCAACCGCCTGGGAAAGCTCGCCCGACGCGACGACTTTTACATTTCACCTGCGCGGCGACGCCCGTTTTTCCGACGGACGAAGCGTAACCAGCGAGGACTTCCGCTATGGAATCGAACGCGTGCTGAAGCCAGCCACGCGCTCGAAAGGGATGGAGTACTACCGCGGTATCGCGGGCTCGGCCGATTTCGCCGCGCATCGCAATCCGCACGTGAGTGGAATCGAGACGCCCGACAATTCGACAATCGTTTTCCATTTGAGTGCGCCAGACCCGATCTTCGCGCACAAGCTCGCGATGCCGTTTGCGTCAGCTATCCCGCGCGACGTTGCGGAGAAATGGGGCGACGATTTTTCCCGCCACGTCGTTGGCAGCGGCGCCTTCATGCTGCGCGATTGGATTGGCGGGCAACGCCTGGTGCTGGTGAAAAATCCCTACTACTTCGCCAAACCGTTGCCGCATCTCGACGCGATCGTCGAGTCGGTCGGCGTAAACCAGGAGCTGCAATGGCTGCGCTTCGACGCGGGCCAAATCGACGCGGTGGTCGATATTCCGCCGGCCGAGTTTCCCTACGTGATGAAAACTCCGCGGCTCCGAGAGTTGATCCTGGCGAAAACGACGGTCACGACCCGCTACCTCGGCATGAACTGCCAGATGTGGCCGTTTACCGACGTTCGCGTGCGCCGCGCGCTCAGCTACGCGATCGACCGCCACAAGCTGATCGCAATTTTGAACGGACGCGGCGTCGTCGCGCGCGGCGTCATGCCCCCGAACCTGCCTGGCTACGACCCCGATCTGAAGGGCTACGACTACGATCCGGCGAAGGCGCGCGCGCTGCTCGAACAAGCGCATCTCGCACGCGGCTTCGAGTTTGAAATCTGGATGCGCGCCGATCAGACCATCCTGATGCTCGCGCAATCGATACAGCAGGATCTCGCGCCGCTCGGTATCCGCGCCAGGCTGAAGCCGGTCGCGTGGGGGCCGTTTCTCGAAGCGATTCGCCAGCCGCATACGGTGCAATCGTTCATGCAGGGATGGGAGGCTGACTTTCCCGATCCCGAAAATTTTCTCGGCGCGCTGCTTTCGCGCGCTCAGTGGGGTTCCAACAACGACAGCTTTTATTCCAACCCCGAGGTCGAGCAACTGCTTGGTGAAGCCGAGCCCGTAGCCGACATGAAAAAGCGCTACGCACTTTACGACCAGGCCGAGAAGATTGTCGTCGCCGACGCGCCGTGGGTTTTTCTCTACTACCCCGTGACTTACATAATCCGCCAGCCGTGGGTGCACGATTACGTGATCAATCCGATGCGCCCGACGCGCTTCGAGCACGTCTGGCTTTCCCCGCACCCGGAGTAGCACGAGCCCTACGCGGTTGCTGACGTGCTCGCGGGCTCGGCGCGGAGCGCGGTCAGTTCGCGGCTGGCGCGCGGCAGGAACACCAGTCCGATCAGCGCGTTGCAAAGCATGAAGGTGAGTTGCGCCGCGATGCTGTAGGCGACGATCTTCGCCGCCGATGCGTTGCCCGAGAAGAACAACAGCCACGCCGCCTGGCTGGTGCCGAGATGAGCCACCGCGATCGGCAGCGCGGCAGCCAGGAACACCAGCGGCAGAAACAGCATCAGCTTCACGAACGGGACCGCGATTCCGTACAGCGCGAGTGCGTAATATTGCGCGACGACCGAGGCGAGGAAGGTCGGCGCCTTGATCGCCAGCACCACCAGGTAGTCGAGCGGGCGCGCCTGGATAAAAGTCGCGAGCAATGCGCCCGCCCTTCCGGTCTCGACCCAGTTGCGAATCCGTGCGCTGCGCCGGGCAATCGCGAAGAAAGCAATGATTCCCGCCAGCATCGCCCACGCCGCGATGTACACGACGCGAAGAATAGCAACTATTCTTACCTGCGCGCCGCCCGCCGGCGTGTAAAAGATCACGCCCAGCGTCGAAAAGAGAAAAAGTTGATAGATCTCGAGCAGCGCGATGAAAAGCACCGAGCTGAGCGCGCTCAGAAAGCTGACTCCGGCTTTGCGATGCAGGTAATACGCGACGCCGCCCTGGGCGAGGCTGGTGTTGATCAGCGCCAGCACGTACATGCTCGCGCGTATCGGTAATATGTCGCTGTACCGCATCCGCGCGTTGAAGCGCCGCACAACCCAGGTGAGACAGGACGAATCGATCGCGCAGTAAAACAGCGAGTACGGCATGAACACCGCCAGGAACTCGAGCACCGGCACCTGCGACAGCGCTTGCTCAACTTTCCGGATGGGAATGCGCCAGAAGATCAGCGCAAAGATCGCGACGGTTCCGAGGTACGGAATCGCCTTGCGCCAGAGCGGTGTCGTGCGAGGCGCCGGGACCTCATCGCGCGGCGCATCGCTCGAGTCGGGAATCGGCCCGGCGCTCATGCGTCGCTCAGCCTGATCGTAGCGCTTCCGGTCAGCACCTGTGCGCTGCGCTGATTCTCGACGTGAATCTGCAGCTCGGCCCGCTGCGGACCGACGGAAACGATTTTCGCGTGGGTGGTCAAAGTGTCGCCGTAGAACACCGGCCTGGTCAGCGATACATCGATACGTCCGCCGCGAACAAAGCGCATGCCGAAGTTGTCCGCGAGGAATTGCGCGACTATCGCGATGGTCTGCTCGCCAGCGGCGATCGGCGCCACGAATCCCGCTTTTTTCGCGGCGTCCTTGTTGTCGTGGATGTTGCCGCGCGGACGGCGGAGCGGCGGCTGCTCGATGCCTTCGAGGTAGGCCTTCGCCGCGGCCGCATCGAGGAGGTACGGCGGCGAGACCAGTTCCGCCCCGATTCGAATCTCACCGGGCGACGCGCTCATCGCATCTCTCCTTTGTCGTTCAGCAGCACCGACGTAATCGCCTGCCTTACCAGCAGCTGATCCGTCACCGCGTCGCGCGATTCATATTCCAGCGTAAAATAAAACTTGCCGCGCTTGCGATACGCCGCGGTGATCTTGCCTTCGCTCTTGACCGCCTGGCCCACGCGCATCGGCTCGTGAAACTCGCACCAGTGCTTGGCGTGGACTCCGCCCGTGCCGCCCTTGAGATGAGTGGCGATGAGCAGCGCGTAATCCTGCAAGCGCATCGTGGGCGACACGATCGCGCCGGGGTTGCGCGCATCGACGACGAATTCGGGACTCGCGGCCCCTACCGCCTGCGAGAATGCGCGCGCCTGCTCCGGCGTGACCACGTAATGAATCGGCCCAAGGCGCATCCCCTCGTGGAGGTTCTCTGGGCACATCGCGAGTCTGGTGTCTTCGTTCATCGTACCGATTGAACGACTTTAGCAGGCGTGCAAGATTCGACGAACCCCGGTTTTGAGAGCGATGCCAACTGAAAGAGCCCCATATGCGCGCAAGGCGCGGATTCATCTTAGCAAGGCCGACCCGGTCCTCGCACGGATTATTGCCGAGGTCGGGCCGCTGGGAATCCAGCCGCGCCGCGAGCGCTTCCAGGCGCTGGCGCGGAATATCATTTTCCAGCAGCTTGCGGGGGCGGCGGCCAACGCGATCTACGGCCGCTTTGTCGGCTTGTTCCCCGGCGTGGAATTTCCTTCGCCGGAACAAGTGCTCGCCAAAACCGACGCCGAGCTGCGCGCCGTGGGCCTCTCGGAAAAGAAGGCGCTCTACATAAAGGACCTCGCCGCGCACGTTCGCGACGGTAAGCTCAACTTCCATCGCTTTCATCGCATGACCGACGAGGAGATTGTCGCCCATCTCACGCAGGTGAAGGGAATCGGCAAGTGGACCGCTGAAATCTTCCTGATGTTCCACCTGGGACGGCCCGACGTGATGCCCGCCGACGATCTCGGCGTCCAGAACGCGGTCAAGCGGCACTACAAGATGCGCCAACGGCCCAATCGCAAGCGTCTGCTCAAGCACGCCGAGCGATGGCGTCCGTACCGAACCGCGGCGGCATGGTATCTGTGGCGCAGCCTGGACATCGTGCTGCCCGACGGCGGCGCAAAGGCGACGGCCAAGAAGATCGCAAAGCGCAAGAAGCGGTAAGTTTGCGCCGCGTTGCTACTCGGCGAGCATCGGATTCGGTTTTGGGAAGCCGAGCTTGGACAGCGATTCGTCGAGGGCGCGCGCATCCTGGGATGGAGTTGGCTCGCGCTCGGCTAGCGCGTCGGCGCGGCGGCGCATTTCCTTGAGCTCGGTGTAGAGACCGCCGGACAGGCGCGCGATCACTACGAAACAGATCCACGGGATTACCACCAGTCCGACAATCGTAATCGCAATCATGGTGCGGGACTGCGATTCGGCGCCGGATGCGACCGCGATCAGCGCCGCGTCGTCGAGGCTCATCAGATCCGCTACCGTCCCCTCGAGATCGCGCAGCCGCGGCTCGAGGCTGTCGTCGCCCGGCTGTGCCGCGCGCAGCGCGTCGAACAGCGGGCGCGCGTCGTTGGCGATTTTCTCGATCCGTTCGGCCTGCTCGCGCGTTCCGATATGCGATCGCGCGATCTCGATTTCAGAAATGAATCCACGCTGCTGATCCATGACGATTTGAGATGCGTCGGGTTGCGTGCGTCCCCAATCCATCTTGTAAAGCGCGTTTTCCATTCCCTGGGCCGCGCGTGCCGCCGCATACTCGTTCTCGTAGATATCCCGCGGCGCCGTCCCGAAGACGTGGAACGCGCCTGCGATCAGCGCGGCTGCCAGCAACAGAATCGCCGGCGCAATCGCGGCCATAAATCGAAGCTTCGTAACGATGGTCAGGTTGTTCATGCCGGTATTTCCCTGTCGTTGCCTTTCCCAAAGGATGCCCGCGGCGGACGCGACAACGCAACGACCCGATGTGACGCACGGGCCGCGCTGTGCGATAATCCCCGCCATGAATTTTGCCGATCGCGTTGCACAAGCGTCGCGTCTCAAGCAGAGCGTCGTGGTGCTCGGCATCGATCCCCAGCTCGATGCGCCCGGCGCGCCAGGTATCCCGCGCGGCTACACGTTGACGCGCTTCTGCTGCGAAATCGTCGAGTCGTGCGCGCGCTCCGCGGTCGCGGTCAAGGCGCAGCTTGCGTTTTACGAAGCGCGCGGCGTCGAGGGGATGCGCGCGTTCAGCGAAGTCGTCAAGCTCGCACGGCGGCTTGGCTTGATTACGATCGCGGATGCGAAGCGCGGCGATATCGGCACGACGTCGGCTGCCTATGCCGAGGCTTTTCTGGGTGAAGGCGACTTCGCCTGCGACGCCGTGACCGTCAACCCGTACCAGGGGATCGACGCCGTGATGCCGTTTATCGCGAAGGTGGCAGGCGGCCGCGGCGTGTTCGTGCTGGTGAAGACGTCGAATCCCTCGTCGGGGGAATTTCAGGACCTGAGCGCATCGGGCCGCCCGCTATGGGAGTCGGTTGCGGCGCGCGTGAACGGATGGGGCGGCGATTACGTGGGCGCCAGCGGTCTCAGCTCCGTCGGCGCGGTGGTCGGCGCGACTTATCCCGAGCATGCGCGGCGCGCGCGCGAGTTGATGCCGGCGGCGACGATCCTGGTGCCGGGATACGGCGTGCAAGGCGCGTCGGCGGCGGACGCGATCGCATCGGCGCGCGCGGACGGCACGGGATTCATCGTGAATGCGAGCCGAAGCCTGATGTACGCGTATCAGAAGAAAGACGGCGCCAAGCCCATCGAGGCTGGCGCCGAATACGCCGAAGCAATGCGCCTGGAATTGAACGCCGCACTCGCCGCCCGCCGCACCGGTAGCTTGGCGCGGACCGCGTAGGCGCGCGTCGAACTCTTCTGCTTCGATGGGGCGGCTCGCGCCTATGCGTGCAGCAGCTCGGCTTCGTCCGCGGCGAGGGTGGCGTAAACTTCGCGATCGATCGCCCGGTAGCGAGCGAGCGCCTTGTCCGCCTGCTCTTCGTTGCCCTGCTTTCTGGCGATTTCGTGCATCTCTTTTTCGATCCACGACAGATGCCACGGTTCGTCTTTCATGACGGACTTCAGGACTTCCATCGTCTCCGGATCGACGTTGGGCAGCGCGATATGCGCGTTGTAACGGCTTTGCGCGCGCTCTTCGACCACGACAGTCAATGCGAGCAGATCGATAATCGTTTTGGGCACGCCGGTGCGAAGTCCGAGCCGGCGCTGGTATCCGTCGTCGATAAGGACCGGCGCGCCGCCCAGCTCGGAGATTCGCTTGGTCCATAGATAAGCATGGCGCGTCTCGTCGGCGAGATGAGCCGTCATCTTGAGCAGCGACTCGCCGTCTTTCATGTGTCCCAGGAGATTGAAGAGCAAGCGCGCCCCCCGCAATTCGGCGTCGCGATAGAAGCTAAAGATGAGAATCTGCTTCTCAGTCGCAGACATTGTGGTGAAATCCCTTGTTGCAAGTGGTGTAGCGCCCAATACTTCATCCTCCGTCAACCGTCAAAAGACGACGGTTAATGTCCACTATTATCAGATAGGACGGTTGCGCGTAAGTTATGCGACCCCTTTCGGACGGTCAAGAAAACGCGTCGGCCGCGATGCCCCCGCAGCCGTCCTGCGAATACGCCGCTTCGATGAACCGGTTGCGAATCCTCGGCGTTGAGAACAACTTATTTATCACGGCGCGAAATCGCCGGCTGTCCGTCGAAAAGGAGCATCCGCGATTGTCGCGGGTGGTGCGCGATGCCGTCACCAGACGTTTATTGGCTCGCATTGAGACGCGCTCACGGAGTCGGTCCGCGAACCTGCAAGCTGCTGATCGAAAAGTTCGGCGAGCCCGAAAAAATATTCCAGCTCAATGCCAACGAGATCGCGGCCGCCGGCGTGCCGCGCAATACCGCGCGCAATATCGCCGAGTTTCGCGACTTCGAACCGCTCGAGAAAGAACTCTGCGAGCTGCCGAATATCGGCGCGCGCCTCGTCAAATGGACTGACGCCGACTATCCGCCAAATTTGCGCCAAATCGCGGACCCGCCGCCGTTCCTGTTCGTGCGCGGCGCCGCCCCGCTCGGCGATCCCAACTGCATCGCAATCGTCGGCGCGCGCGCGGCCAGCGATATCGGGCGGCGGATGGCGCAGCGGCTCGGCCTCGAGCTCGCCGCCAAGGGGTTCACGGTCGTCAGCGGCCTGGCGCGTGGAATCGACGGCGAGGCGCATCAGGGAGCGCTCGACGCGCACGGCAAAACGATTGCGGTGCTGGGATGCGGCGTTGACGTCATCTACCCCGCCGAGCATCGCAAGCTGGCCGACGCGATCCTTGCGGGCGGCGGAGCCCTCGTCAGTGAACTCCCGATTGGAACGCCGCCGCTGGCCGAGAATTTCCCGACTCGCAACCGCATCCTGTCGGGTCTGTGCCTCGGCGTCGTGATCGTCGAGGCAGCCGAAAAGAGCGGCTCGCTGATCACGGCGCGGATGGCGCTGGAGCAGGATCGCCAGGTCTTCGCCGTCCCCGGCAGCCCGCTCAGCGGCAAAACGCGCGGCAGCAACCGCCTGCTGAAGGAGGGCGCGAAGCTGGTCGAATGCGTCGAGGACGTGATCGAGGAGTTGGCGCCTCAGATGGCCAAACCGCTCGCGACGGAGAGACCAGCGCCTCAGCAGGCGGCGCAGCGGGTTCCGACGCCTGCAACGTCCGAAATCAGTGACGTTAGAGCCGAAGTCCGTCAGCCGGCCGAACTGGCCGAAGGCGCCAAGACTCTCGAGGGGGTTGCCGATAATGCCACGACAATCTTAAATAATCTAAAAGAATCTGAAAGACTCCATGTTGACTCGATAATCGAATCCTCCGGACTGAATGCTCAAACCGTGCTTAGGTTATTGCTGGAACTGGAACTCGAGGGTCGCGTTACCCAGCATCCCGGCAAGCTTTTCTCGCTTGCGTAAGTCTGGCAGGGTGTAAGCCCTGTAGCGTCGGGCATTTTGCACGGGCGCGAAACCTGCGCGGCCGGGTCCGGGAGTCGGAGGCGCCTAAATCGGTGGCAAAAAATCTCGTAATCGTCGAATCGCCGGCAAAGGCGAAAACCATCAAGCGTTACCTCGGTAGCGACTACCAGGTCATGCCCTCGGTCGGCCACGTGGTGGACCTGCCCAAAAGCAAGCTGGGTGTAGATGTCGAGCATGATTTCGCTCCCGACTACGTCGTAATCAAGGGCAAAGAGAAGGTAATCGGCGAGATCAAGAGCGCCGCCAAAGGCAAGGAGAATATCTACCTCGCCAGCGACCCCGACCGCGAAGGCGAGGCGATCGCGTGGCATATCGCCGAACATCTCGGCAAGACCAAGTCCAACGTCCGCCGCGTGCTGCTCCATGAAATTACGGCTGCCGCGGTCAAGGCGGCCGTCGCCAATCCCTCGGACCTCGATCGCCACCTGTTCGACGCGTACCAGGCGCGCCGGGTGCTCGACCGGCTGGTCGGGTACAAGCTCAGTCCGCTGCTGTGGGACAAGGTCAAGCGCGGGATCAGCGCCGGACGCGTGCAATCGGTTGCGCTGCGGATAATCGTCGATCGCGAACGCGAGCGCGAGGCATTCCGCGCCGAAGAGTATTGGACGCTCGACGCCCGCCTCACTGGAAAAAATCCGCCGCCGTTCAAGGCGCGGCTCTACAGTTACAAAGACGATCGCATCGACAACAAATCGTACAAGCTGCCCGAGGCTGAGGCGCGCGCGATCATGGCGGCCGTCGAGGCTGCGCCCTTCAAAGTCAAAAGCGTCGAGCGCAAGGAAGTCCGCCGCAGTCCGACGCCCCCGTTCATCACTTCGCGGCTCCAACAGGAGGCCTCGCGCAAGCTCTACTTTCAGCCGCGGCGCACGATGCAGATCGCGCAGAAGCTGTACGAGGGCGTCGAGCTTGGCGAGCAGGGCGCGGTCGGGCTTATCACTTATATGCGCACCGACTCGCCGCGCGTTTCCGACCAGGCGCTCGAGTCCGTCCGCAACCATATCGGCTCGCGCTATGGCAAAGAGTACGTTCCCGACAAGCCGAACTTTTATCGATCCGGCAAGCAGGCGCAGGGCGCGCACGAAGCTATTCGCCCGACCGCCGTCGAGCGCGACCCCGAGTCGATGGCCCGCTACCTCGACAAGGACGCGCTCGCGCTCTACACCCTGATTTACAATCGCTTCGTCTCGAGCCAGATGACCCCGGCGGTGTACGACCGCACGACCGTGGACATCGAATCTGCCGACGCCATCTTCCGCGCAACCGGGCAAGTGATGAAGTTCGACGGCTTCATGCGCGTGTATATCGAAGGCCAGGACGATACCTCGGGCGATGACGAAGAAGGCACGCTGCCGCTGCTCAGCGAAGGCGAGACGTTGAAATTGCTGGGGCTGGACCCGGAGCAGCATTTCACGCAGCCTCCCCCGCGCTTCACGCAGGCCACGCTGATCAAGGAGCTCGAAGAGCAGGGGATAGGGCGTCCCTCGACGTACGCCGCAATCATGACGAGCATCCTGAAGGTCGAGTACGTCGAAGAAGACGAGAGCAAGCGGATGCGTCCGACGTCGCTCGGGCGGGTCGTCAACGACATGCTGGTCAAGGCGTTTCCCGACATTTTGGAATCCGGCTTCACCGCGCAGTTCGAAGAAGACCTCGACAAGGTGGAAGAGGGCGCCGAGAACTGGGTGAAGACGCTCCGGCGCTTTTACGGCCCGTTCGCGAAGGACCTTGCCGAGGCGAAGCAGAAAATGCCCGAGGTCAAGCGCAAGGGCCTGCCCACCGGGCTCAAATGCGAGCTCGACGGCGGAGACATGGTGATCAAATGGGGGCGCAACGGCGAGTTCGTCGCCTGCTCGAACTACCCCAAATGCACCAACACCGGAGAGATCGCGCGCGACGACCAGGGGATTATCACGCTCAAGGCTCCGTCGGCACCCGTGCCTACCGATGAAGTCTGCGAGAAGTGCGGCAAGCCGATGGTCAAGCGGCGCTCACGCTTTGGCGAATTCCTGGGATGCTCGGGGTATCCGGACTGCGACGGAATCAAGCGCCTTCAGTCGGCGCCATCGAAGACCGGGGTCGCGTGTCCGGAATGCAAGGAAGGCGAAATCCTCGAGCGTCGCAGCCGCCGCGGAAAGATTTTCTTCGGATGCGGCCGCTATCCGAAATGTAAATTCGCAGCCTGGGACAAAGTCGTCCCGCATCCATGCCCGTCTTGCGGCGCGAACTACATGGTCGAGAAGAACTTGAAGCGCACCGGCGTCACCTGGCAATGCGCCAACAAGGAATGCGGCTACAAGGCTCCCGCCCCCGCCGTCGAGCAGCCCGCACCAGCGCCGGCCTCGACGACGCCCGCGTAAAGCCTCCATTTCGCTGTTTCACTGTGCCACAGTTTCACTGTTTCACTGCGCCGGATTCGCGCGGATCCGGCGATCCGCGCTCGTTTACACCACCGTCGAAAAGCCGGCACTGGTTCAGTTCCGATTGTGGGGATGAACTATTCAGCCTGCCCCCACCGGATTTGGTGTGCTATGCGTACGCTATGGTCAACCGCCAGGATGTCCTGTACTTGCCCGGCTTGCCCGGCTCGCCCGAAATCGGGCGACCTCCGCTCTCGGCTGAAATTATTTTTGACGGAACGAAACTAGCCATAGAGGGCAGCCGTCCCAAAACCACAACTAATGGTATAAATTGCTCTTTCCGGCCCTATTCGATCAGTCAGAAAAACACCACGATCGTGGCTCGCCGCATCCAGGCTCGTGTTCAGCCGGCAATTCCCGATGAGTGAAAGCCAGGTAACCGTTGTCGGAGCGGGACTTGCGGGCAGCGAGGCTGCCTACCAGCTCGCGCGCCGGGGTATCGCCGTGCGGCTCGTCGAGATGCGGCCGCTCAAAATGACCGAAGCTCATCGGACCGCGGATTTTGCGGAGCTCGTGTGCTCGAATTCGCTCCGCAACGATTCGATGGAGACCGCGGTCGGCGTGCTGAAAGAAGAGATGCGCCGGCTTGGCTCACTCGTGATTGCAGCCGCGGATTGCGCGCGGGTGCCGGCGGGTTCCGCGCTCGCCGTCGATCGCAATGACTTCTCGCGCGCCATCACCGCGGCCCTCGAGCAGGATCCGATGGTCGAGATTTCGCGTGCGGAGGCGTCGGAGATTCCCACCGGCCTCACAATTCTCGCCACCGGTCCTCTGACCAGCCCCGCGCTGGGCGAGGCGCTGAACCGCCTGATCGGTCCGCGCAACCTGTATTTCTACGACGCGATCGCGCCGATCGTCGCCGCCGATTCGATCGACATGGAGGTGGCGTTCAAGGCCTCGCGCTACGGCAAGGGCGGCGATGATTACATCAATTGCCCGATGACCGCGGTACAGTACGAGGCCTTCGTCGCGGCGGTTGTGGCGGCTGAAAAAATCGACCTGCATCCGTTCGAGAAGCCGGTTTATTTCGAGGGATGCATGCCGATAGAGGAAATGGCGCGCCGCGGACCGATGACGCTCGCGTTCGGCCCGATGCGCCCGGTCGGTCTCTCAGAGCCAAACAGCGGACGCCGGCCGTTTGCAGTCGTGCAGCTGCGGCAGGACGACGCCGGCGGCCGCCTGTACAACATGGTCGGATTCCAGACCAAGATGACCTATCCGGAGCAGCGCCGCGTGCTGCGAATGATCCCCGGACTGGAAAAGGCGGAGTTCGTGCGCCTCGGCTCGCTACATCGCAATACGTTTGTCGATTCGCCGCGCCTGATCCGTCCCACGCTCCAGCTCAAGACGCGCGACGATTTGTTTTTGGCTGGCCAGATGGTCGGGGTCGAAGGCTACGTCGAGTCCGCAGCCGCGGGATTGCTCGCGGGAATCAACGCCGCGAACCTGGTCATGAATCGCGAGTTGGTCGTTCCACCGCCCGAGACCGCCGTCGGCTCGCTGGTCGTATACATCACCGATCCCGCGCGCCGCGACTTCCAGCCGATGAACGCGAACTACGGCCTGATGCCTGATTTGAAGATCCGGGCGCGAGGCCGTCAGAAGAAGATCGAGATGGGCACGCGAGCGCTGGCGGCCATCGACGGCTGGATCGAGCGCAATCGAATCGCACCACCCGCAGCTATGGCTCCGCGCGCACTTGGGCTATAGAAAATCGCTGGAGGTCCTCGCCGATGACCAAAGCGGAATTGATTGATACGATCGCCCGGTCCACGGATCAGCCCAAAAAGCAGGTCGCCACCACCCTGGACCTCGCCTTCGAACAAATTGCGCGCTCGATTCGCAAGGACAAGCGCTTCTGGGTGCCCGGCTTCGGCACTTTTTCCGTGCGCCGTCGCCGCGCACGCGCCGGCTTCAATCCGCGCACCAACGCGCCCATGACCATTCCGGCGGCTCGCACGGTAGGCTTTCGTCCTGCGCCGCAGCTAAGGAAGGGTCTCTGACGGCCGCATCCAAAGCCGATGAGCGCGATCAGCCACGCGTTCATCCGCACGATCAGACGCCCTCTCGCTCGATCGGTTCGGCCCGCGCACCAGGGCTCATCCTGCTCATCGTCGCTCTCGCCGCGGGCGGTGTGCTGCGCTTCGCCAATCTCGGCGCGCTCGAGATGTCGCCGGACGAGCGCGCCTAGCCGGATACCATGGTGGCCGCCAGTACCGCTCGTGTTTCGCTCTGGCGCTACTCTCCGGCACTGATCCTGTTCGCGATCGTGATTGCGGACGCACGCCAGCTCAGCGATCCGGATCTCTGGGGACACGTTCTGTGGGGCCGCGAGCTTCTCGCTCATGGCTCGCTGCCGCGCGTCAATCCTTATTCGTATTCGGCGCCGGGCTTCCCGTGGCTGCGTCATGAATGGTTGAGCGAAGTCCTGATGGGCTCGATCTTCGACAAGTTCGGACCGTTCGGCCTGAAGCTGCTCAAGTTCCTGTGCTCGGCCGGCACTATCTGCTTTATTGTTCTCGCTGAATCCGAAACCGCGGCGCCAGCGCTCGTGCAGGCGGCAATCCTGCTGGTGGTGGCGCTGATCCTGGCGCCGGTGATGTCGTTTCGGCCGCAGCTATTCGATTTCATCGCGCTGTCAGCGATTATCGCGCTGCTTACCCGTCACAACTGGCGCGGTTCGGCGCCGCTGTGGATTGCGATTCCGCTCGTCGCGATTTGGAGCAATTTTCACGGCGGATTTTTTATAGGCCTCGTTGCGATGGGCGTGTATGGGACAACGACCGTCGTAACCGACATCGTGGCGGGCCACGGTTCGCGTCGCGGGCTTGGCATTATTGCGATTACCGCCGCCGCCGCCGCATCTACCTTGTGCACGTTTCTGATCCCGCCAGCACGCGACACCTGGTACACGCTGATCCACTCGATCCTGAACCCGATGACGCATTACGCGATTGGGGATTGGATACCGCTGATAGCTGCTCTGACGGCCGCGCCAAGCGGCAGCATCGAGAAGAAGTATTTCGTCGTGGTGCTTTTCTTTTCTGCCGCCGCAGTCGTGTCAGTGATTCTCACACCGAAACGTGCGGACGTGCCTCTCGTCGCGGTCGCCGCCGTAATGCTCGCGGCTGCCTTCGCGGCCGTCCGCAACATCCCGATTGCGGCGATTGCGATCGCTCCCGTGTTTGCGAACCATCTGGCGTTGCCCGTGCGGCCGCGCCAGGTCCCTGCCGCGAAAACTGCGAGCGCTCGAGAGATGCCGCGTGCGGGTCGACTGGTCTTTGAAATCCTCATCGCGGTCGTGGCCATCGGGTTCGCGCGGTACAGCGGAGTTCTGTCGCGCGGCATAGACGCGTCTGGGAATCCTGTGCGCGCCGTGGAATTCATGAAAAATCACGGGCTCGAGGGTAACCTGCTGACGCAGTACGCATGGGGTCAGTACGTCATTTGGCATGGCGCGCCCGGCATGAAAGTCTTCATCGACAGCCGCTATGACCTGGCCTATCCTCCCGCAGTGGTCCAGGACTACCTTGAGTTCGCCAACAACATGGCCGGCGGATCGCATACGCTGGCGGCGTATCCGCATGATTTCGTTTTGATCGAGAGAGATTCGCCGGCCGTAAAGTTGATGGATTCCCGGCGCGATTGGCGGCTCATCTATAGCGACGACACGGCCCGGCTGTACGCGCGCGCGAACTCAGCTGCCGCCCGGCTCGAGGGCGTTCCGTTCGCGGGCACATCCGGGCCGGCGATGTTCCCGTAGGCGCACGGGCATAACGGGATACCATGGTGGCCGCCAGTACCGTTCGCGTCTCGCTCTGGCGCTACTCTCCGGCACTGATCCTGTTCGCAATTGTGATTGCGGACGCACGCCAGCACAGCGATCCGGATCTCTGGGGACACGTTCTGTGGGGCCGCGAGCTTCTCGCTCATGGCTCGCTGCCGCGCGTCAATCCTTATTCGTATTCGGCGCCGGGCTTCCCGTGGCTGCGTCATGAATGGTTGAGCGAAGTCCTGATGGGCTCGATCTTCGACAAGTTCGGACCGTTCGGCCTGAAGCTGCTCAAGTTCCTGTGCTCGGCCGGCACTATCTGCTTTATTGTTCTCGCTGAATCCGAAACCGCGGCGCCAGCGCTCGTGCAGGCGGCAATCCTGCTGGTGGTGGCGCTGATCCTGGCGCCGGTGATGTCGTTTCGGCCGCAGCTATTCGATTTCATCGCGCTGTCAGCGATTATCGCGCTGCTTACCCGTCACAACTGGCGCGGTTCGGCGCCGCTGTGGATTGCGATTCCGCTCGTCGCGATTTGGAGCAATTTTCACGGCGGATTTTTTATAGGCCTCGTTGCGATGGGCGTTTATGGAGCGACGAGCCTCCTATCCGGCATCGTGGCGGGCCACGGTCCGCGCCGCGGGCTGGGCATTGTTGCGATTACCGCTGCCGCTGCCGCATCTACTTTGTGCACGTTTCTGATCCCGCCCGCGCGCGACACCTGGCACACGCTAATCAGCTCGATCCTGAACCCGATGACGCACAGTACGATTGCGGATTGGAGACCGCTGATAGCTGCTCTGACGACCGCGGATAGCGGGAGCATCGCGAAGAAGTATTTCGTCCTGGTGTTTTTCTTTTCTGCCGCCGCAGTCGTGTCAGTGATTCTCACACCGAAAGGTGCAGACGCGCCTCTCGTCGCGGTCGCCGCCGTAATGCTCGCGGCAGCCTTCGCGGCCGTCCGCAACATCCCGATCGCGGCGATTGTGATCGCTCCTGTGCTCGCGAACCACCTGGGCCTGCTGCTGCGGCCGCGCGAGGTTACTACCGCACCGGCTTCGAGCGCTCGGGCGGCTCCGCGTGCGGGTCGACTGGTCATTGAAATCCTCATCGCGGTCGTCGCCATCGGGTTCGCGCGGTACAGCGGAGTTCTGTCGCGCGGCATAGATGCATCCGGCAATCCTGCCGATGCCGTCAACTTCATGAACAGCCACCGGCTCACAGGAAACGTGCTGGCTGACTTTGGATGGGGCAGTACGTCATTTGGCATGGCGCGCCCGGCATGAAAGTCTTCATCGACAGCCGCTATGACCTGGCCTATCCTCCCGCAGTGGTCCAGGACTACCTTGAGTTCGCCAACAACATGGCCGGCGGATCGCATACGCTGGCGGCGTATCCGCATGATTTCGTTTTGATCGAGAGAGATTCGCCGGCCGTAAAGTTGATGGATTCCCGGCGCGATTGGCGGCTCATCTATAGCGACGACACGGCCCGGCTGTACGCGCGTGCGAACTCACCTGCCGCCCGGCTCGAGGGCGTTCCGTTCGCGGGCACCGCCAGGCCGGCTATGTTCCCGTAGCCTTGTCATCGGCGCCTCGAAGTCCCGCACTGGAAATGCGCCGTCAGTGTGGTAGTAAGGTAGTCGCCACGGTGCTCGCGCGGCGCAGGGCATTTTTCGCTTTTCGTTTTTCGTTGCCCGCACGTGCAGCCAAGATTATCGCCACACTCAAGGAGCACTCAGAATGAAAGCCGCCGTTTTCCACGGGCCCAATTTGCCGCTCAGTATCGAGGACGTCGAACTCGACAAACCGCAGGGCCGCGAAGTCCTGATCAAAACCGTCGCCAGCGGCGTATGCCATAGCGACCTGCATTTCGTCGACGGTTTATACCCGTACCCTGCGCCCGCGGTGCTCGGCCACGAGGCCGCCGGAATCATCGAAGCAGTCGGCAAACAGGTGACCTACGTGAAGCCCGGCGATCACGTGATCTGTTGTCTGTCGGTGTTCTGCGGCTACTGCGAGCAGTGCATGTCGGGGCATCCGAATCGATGCTCGAACAAGGCCGCCACGCAGCGCAATCCGCAGGACAAGCCGCGCATCTCGCAGAAGGGCAAGCCGGTCCATCAGTTCCTGGATATCTCGTCTTATTGCGAGAAGATGCTGCTGCATGAGAATGCGGTGGTGAAGATTCGCGAAGACCTGCCGCTGGATCGCGCGGCGTTGATCGGATGCGGCGTCACCACCGGCGTCGGCGCGGTGCTCAATACCGCGAAGATCGAAGCCGGCTCGACGGTCGCGGTCTTCGGCGCGGGTGGCGTTGGACTGGCCGCAATCCAGGGCGCGCGGATCGCGGGCGCGCGCAGAATAATCGCGGTCGATATGTTCGAGGGCAAGCTCGCGATGGCCCGGCGGATGGGCGCGACCGACACCGTTGACGCGTCGAACAGCGATCCCGTCGATGAAATCAAAAAACTGACCGGCGGCGGCGTTGACTATTCGTTTGAAGCGATCGGACTCAAGAAGGCCGCCGAGCAGGCGTTCAACTCGCTCAAAGCCGGCGGCACTGCGACCGTGATCGGCATGATTCCCGTCGGCCAGAAGGTCGAAATCGACGGCTACATGTTTCTGACCGAGCGCAAGCTGCAAGGCTCGAACATGGGCTCGAACCGATTCCGCATCGACATGCCCCGTTACATCGACTTCTACATGCAGGGCCGCCTCAATCTCGACGACATGATCAGCCGCCGCGGCAAGCTCGAGGACGTCAACGAGGCATTCCGCGCCATGAAAGCCGGCGAGGTCGCGCGCACAGTCCTGATGTTCAACTAGCGCGGATTCACTGAAAAGAGGAGCAATCCAGATGAAAGCTGCTGTCTTCAACGGTCCCGGTCAGCCACTCACCATCGAGCAGGTCGATATCGACGAACCCAAAGCGCGCGAAGTCGTCGTGCGCACGGTCGCCAGCGGCGTATGCCATAGCGATCTTCATTTCGTGGACGGGCTGTACTTTTGGCCGACGCCCGCGATCCTCGGCCACGAGGCCGCCGGCGTCGTCGAGAAAGTCGGCGCGCAGGTCTCGTACCTCAAGCCCGGTGACCACGTGATCGCGTGCCTGTCGGTCTTTTGCGGCTACTGCGAGGAATGCATGTCCGGGCATCCGAACATCTGCTCGAACCAGGCGGCCACGCAACGCGCCGCCGGCGACCCGCCGCGCCTCTCGCAGAAGGGCAAGCTGGTCAATCAGTTCGCCGACCTGTCGGGATACGCCGAAAAGATGCTGGTGCACGAAAATGCACTGGTGAAGATTTCCGACGATGTGCCGCTCGATCGCGCCGCGCTGATCGGATGCGGCGTGATGACGGGCGTCGGCGCCGCGCTTAACACCGCGAAAGTTGCGCCGGGATCGACCGTCGCCGTGTTCGGCGCCGGCGGAGTCGGCCTCGCGATCATCCAGGGTGCGCGAATCGCGGGCGCGCGAATGATCATCGCGGTGGACATGTTCCCCACCAAGCTCGAGCTCGCCAAAAAGCTTGGCGCGACTCACGCCGTCGATGCGTCAAAGGGCGATGCGGTTAGCCAGATTCGCTCGCTCACTGGCGGCGGCGTCGATTACTCGTTCGAAGCGATCGGACTCAAGACGGCAGCCGAGCAGGCTTACGAATCGATCGCCGTCGGCGGCATCGCCACAATTGTCGGGATGGTTCCGCTCGGGCAGAAAGTCGAAGTGGACGGTTTCTCGTTCCTGTTCGAGAAGCGCATCCAGGGATGCTTCATGGGATCGAACCGCTTCCGCATCGACATGCCGCGCATCATCGAGTTCTATCAGCAAGGGCGGCTCGACCTCGACGACATGATCACGCGCCGCGGCAAACTCGAGGACGTCAACGAGGCGTTCCGCGCGATGAAGGCCGGAGAAGTCGCGCGCACGGTGCTGATGTTCGACTAAGCGCGCGCCATTCAATCGCGCCGTGCGCACAGCGCCGGTCGGATTTCCGATCGGCGCTGTGCAATATCACTTCAGCAAATCCGCGATCCCGTCCTCGATCGACACGCGCGGACGCCATCCGAGCACCCGCTCGGCTTGTGTGCGATCCGCGAGCGTATCGCGCATGTCGCCGACGCGCGCTTCGCGGCGGACTGTCCGTCCACCGATCATCGCGGCAATCCGGTTCACGCTGACGTTCTCGCCGCGCCCGATGTTTATCGCCCGCCCGTCGGCAATCGCGCAGTCCATCGCGAGGATGTTCGCGGACACCACGTCGCTGACGTGCGTAAAATCCCGCGTCTGTTCGCCGTCCCCGTGAATTTCTAGCGGACGGCCCTCGCGCCGCGCCTTCAGGAACGCCGCGATCGCCAGCACGTACGACCCCTCGTCAGGCATTCGCGGACCGTACACGCCGAAGTAGCGCAGCGTAATCGTCTGCATCGCGAACAACCGATGAAACATGCGCGCGTATTGCTCGCCGACATACTTCTGCAGCGCGTACGGATTGAGCGGATTCGGCGTCATCGTCTCGACCAGCGGCATCTTCGCCTGCTCGCCGTACACCGACGACGATCCCGAGTACACCACGCGCCGGACTTTCCGATCGCGCGCTGCGATCAGCACGTTCAGCGTCCCGACCACGTTGGTCATGTGCGTTTCGACCGGCTTCGCGATCGAAAGCGGAATGCGCGGCAGCGCCGCCACGTGGAACACAGTATCGACGCCGTCGAAGGCATCGCCGATCGAGGACGCCTCGCGGATATCCGCTTCGACGAACTCGGCCGCGCGGTTCACATACTCGCGCCGGCCGGTGGCAAAGTTATCGATCACCCGCACTCGCAATCCGGCGGCGACGAGCGCGTCCACCAGATGCGATCCGATAAAGCCGGCGCCGCCCGTCACCAGCACGAGACGTTTCTGCCCTTGCGACTGCGAGTTTGTGCTCATTGAGAGAAGCCGTTTGCGGCCCGTTCGCCGCGCGGACGCACGCGCATCGGGCAAAATTGCGCGGTTTGCATCGCTAGGATAACTTAATCTGTTACCGCCCGCATCTTAAGCGGGCATCCAACAATGACCACCGATGCGCACAGGATCAAGCTCCTCAAGGAGTTGCTCGCCGAACGAATCCTCGTTCTGGACGGCGCATTCGGCACCTTCGTGTTCGGCGAGAATCTGAGCGCCGCGGATTACGGCGGCTCTCGATACGAGGGCTGCAACGAGAATGTCGTGCGCACGCGGCCGGAGCTGATTCGCCGCATGCACGACGGGTTTCTCGAAGTGGGCGCCGACATAATCGAGACCGCGAGTTTCCAGGCCAGTCCTATCGTGCTCGCCGAATACGGTCTCGAACGCGACGCGCACGAGCTCAACCGCCTCGCTGCGACTCTCGCGCGCGAGCAAGCCGCCCGCTTCAGCACTGCCGGCAAGCCGCGATTCGTGGCGGGTTCGATGGGCCCGACGACCAAGAGCATCTCGGTCACCGGCGGCGTCACCCTCGATCAGATGCGCGACGGGTACCAGGTGCAGGCCGAAGGTTTGATCGAGGGCGGTGCCGACATCCTGCTCCTCGAAACCGTCAACGACACGCTGAACTGCAAGGCCGGCCTTGTCGGCATCGAGGCTGCGATCGAAAAACTCGGCGTCGTGCCCGCGGTCGCAGTGTCGGGAACGATCGAGACGATGGGCACTCTGCTCAGCGGGCAGGATATCGAGGCCTTCTACACCTCGCTCGCGCATCGCGACCTGCTTTGGATGGGCCTCAACTGCGCCACCGGCCCCGACTTCATGACCGATCATCTGCGCACTCTCTCCGGCATTTCGCGATTCTTTGTCGCGTGCGTGCCCAACGCGGGCTTGCCCGACGAAGAAGGGCATTACAATGAGACGCCCGCGATGCTCGCGGGGAAAATCGCGCGCTTTGCAGAAAATGGATGGGTCAATCTGGTCGGCGGATGCTGCGGCACGACGCCGGAACATATTCGGCTGCTGGTTCAAGCCGTGGCGGGCAAGGCGCCGCGACAGCGCTCTACCGTCAGGCGCTCAGTGGTTTCCGGAATCGAGACTCTCGTCATCGACAACGACACACGGCCTGTGATCGTCGGCGAGCGGACCAACGTGCTCGGCAGCCGCAAGTTCAAGCGGCTCGTCGCCGACGGCAAGTTCGAGGAAGCTTCCGAAGTGGGACGTGTGCAAGTGCGCCGCGGCGCGCACATCCTCGATGTATGCCTGCAGGATCCCGATCGCGACGAGATGGCGGATGTCACACGCTTTCTCGAAATCGAAGTCAAAAAAGTCAAAGTGCCGCTGATGATAGATTCGACCGATCATCGTGTCATCGAAGAATCGCTCAAGCGCATGCCGGGCAAGTCACTGATCAATTCGATCAATCTCGAAGACGGCGAGGATCGCTTCAACAAGGTCGTGCCGCTGGCGCGCCGCTTCGGCGCCGCGCTCGTCGTCGGATGCATCGACGACGACAAGCAACAGGCGCAAGCCGTTACGCGCGCGCGCAAGCTGCAAGTGGCGGAGCGATCGTTCAAGCTGCTCACCGGAAAATACGGCGTCGAGCCCGAAGATATCATCTTCGATCCGCTGGTTTTCCCGGTCGGCACCGGCGACAAAAATTATATTGGCTCCGGCGTCGAGACGATCGAAGGCATCCGGCTGATTAAACAGGCGATGCCGAATTGCAAGACGATCCTCGGCATCTCGAATGTCTCGTTCGGACTTCCCGACGCGGGCCGCGAAGTGCTCAACGCCGTGATGCTCTATCATTGCGTGCAGGCGGGTCTCGACCTCGCGATCGTTAATTCAGAGAAACTGCACCGTTACCCGTCCATTCCGGAAGAAGAGCGGAAACTCGCCGAGGATTTGATCTGGTGGCGCGGCGACGATCCAATCGCGGCATTTGCCGCCTATTTCCGAGCGCGCAAAAGCACTGTGACGGCCGAGGATCGCAAGTCGATGCCGCTCGACGATCGCCTGGCCCGCTACATTCTCGAGGGTTCGAGGGACGGCTTGTTCGAGGACCTCGACGAGGCGCTGGCTGCCCGCGGACCGCTCGAAATCATCAACGGCCCGTTGATGAAGGGCATGGACGAGGTTGGGCGGCTGTTCAACGCCAACCAGATGATCGTCGCCGAAGTCCTGCAATCGGCCGAAGCGATGAAGGCCGCCGTTGCGCACCTCGAACCGCACATGCAGAAGTCCGAAAGCGCGGCCAAGGGCAAAATTATTCTCGCGACGGTCAAGGGCGACGTCCACGACATCGGCAAGAACCTGGTCGAGATCATTCTCAGCAACAACGGCTACCGGGTCGTCAACCTCGGCATCAAGGTGCCGCCCGAGGAACTGATCAAAGCCTTCCGCGAGCATGCACCCGACGCGATCGGTCTGTCGGGTTTGCTCGTGAAGTCGGCGCAGATGATGGTCGCGACGGCGCAGGACTTGAAGACTGCGGGAATCGATTGTCCGATCCTGGTCGGCGGCGCGGCGCTGTCGAACCGATTCACGCGGATGAAAATCGCGCCTGAGTACGAAGGTCTGGTCGCGTACGCCAACGACGCGATGAACGGGCTGGATCTCGCCAATCAGATCATGGATTTCGAACGGCGCGAATCGCTGAAGCACGTGCTTGCCGAGCAGTCCAGGAAGATGCTCGAGACCGCGCCGAAGGTCGTCGATGCGAGCGCGGCCGCGGCGCCACGCACTTCATCGGTGCGCCGCGACGTCGAGATTCCGAAGCCGCCCGACCTCAAGACTCATGCGATCCGCAACTACGATCTCGGCGAGATTTTCGAGTACATCAATCCCAAGAGTCTCTACGCCAAGCATCTCGGGTTTCAGAATTTCGTCGAGGCGTTCGAGGCCGGCGACTCGAAGGCGCGGGAACTTCACGATCGGGTCGAGGAAGTCGCAGAGCAGATTCTCGCGCGCGCCGACATTTCCGCGAACGCCGTTTACAGGTTTTTCCCCGCGCAATCGGACGGCGATCGCATCGTCATGATCTATTCACCGGACGGCAAAACGGTGCTCGAGTCGTTCACTTTTGGCCGCCAGAGCGACGCGCCGCATTTGTGTCTGGCCGACTACGTCGCGGCGCGCGATTCCGGCCGCACCGACTATTTGTGCATGTTTGTCACGACCATCGGCGCCGGGGTGCGCGCGCTCGCGGAGGATTGGAAGAACAAGGGCGACTATCTGCGCTCGCATATCCTGCAGGTGCTCGCGCTCGAGGGCGCCGAGGCGTTTGCCGAGCTGCTGCACGCGAAGATTCGCCGGATGTGGGGAATCGGCGATCCGCCGGGACTCTCGCTCAAGGATCTCGTGCAGGCGCACTATCGCGGCAAGCGCTTCTCGTTCGGCTATCCGGCCTGTCCCCGTCTCGAGGATCAGAAGCCGCTGTTCCGGCTGCTCGAGGTCGAGAAGAATGCGATCGGCGTGCAATTGACCGAGGGCTTCATGATGGACCCCGAAAGCGCCGTCAGCGCCGTCGTCTTCCATCATCCCGAAGCCAGATATTTCAGCCTCTCACCCGCCGATATCGAGCGGCTCGAGCGCGAATTCGAAGCCGCCGAGTTTGAGCGCGCTGGCCGCAAGCACTGACGAGAACAGGAACGGCCCCGGCATCGCAGCGTAGCCGCCCTCTTCGAGAATCATCGCCATGTCGAGCATCCCGAGTCCCGCGCCGTCGACGCTCTCCTGCTTAGTTTGTCTGCACCCTCACACGGCTCAGCGGGATTTCGGCATCTTGAGGCCGCGCTCCGCGATGATGTTTTTCTGAATGTGCGACGTGCCGCCGCCGATCACCAGCCCGAGCGAGAACATCCACTCGTACGGCCAGTAACCGTGATCGAGCACGGCTTCGTCGTCGCGCGCGAGCATCGAGTAGTCGCCCATCGCCTCCATCGCGGCGGTGGCGAGGTCGTGATTCAGCTCGGTGCCTACCAGCTTGTTGATCATCGCCTCGACGCCCGGATTCTTGCCGCGAATCTGATCGGTCAATTGGCGCAGCGCGTGATAGCGCATCGCCTCGACGCGGATCTCCAGCTCCACGAGCCGCTGGCGGAAGACCGGATCCTCGGTGAGCGGGCGGCCGCCGCGCTTGATCGATTTGGCAAGTGCGAGCAGGCGGTTGAAACGCTGCTCGCTGCCGCTGGCGGAGCCGAGCATGTTGCGCTCGTGAAAGAGCGTGGCGTTGGCGACGATCCATCCTTCGTTGAGCTTGGCGACCAGATTTTTTCGCGGCACGTGGACGTTGTCGAAGAACACTTCATTGAAGCCGCGATCGCCGGTCATCTGAACCAGAGGACGCACGGTGATTCCCGGCGTGTGCATGTCGATAAGCATGTATGAAATGCCGCGATGCTTGGGCGCTTCGGGGTCGGTGCGCACCAGGCAGAACATCATGTCGGCGTATTGCGCGCCGGAGGTCCAGACTTTCTGCCCGTTGACGACGAACTCATCGCCGACGATTTCCGCGCGCGTCTTCAGCGCGGCGAGGTCGGAACCCGCGCCGGGTTCGGAGTAACCCTGGCACCAGATTTCTTCGGCGGTGAGAATTTTCGGCAGGTAGCGCTGCTTCTGTTCCTCGCTGCCCCACGAGATAAGCGTCGGCCCGAGCATCGAGAGTCCCAATTGGCCGACGAGATACGGCACCTTCGCCCGGACCATCTCGTCGTTGACGATCGATTGCCGCACGGGATCCAACGCCTGGCCGCCGTATTCCTTGGGCCATGCGAGCGCGACGTAGCCGGCCTCGTACAGTTTGCGCTGCCAGGCCTTGGCCTTGGCGATCCATATCTTGTCGTCGCGGCCCTCGCTGTCGGCGGACAGGCCGCTGCTCGACATGTTCTTGGCGAACCAGCCGCGGACCTTTAGTCGAAATGCTTCTTCTTCGGACGTGAATTGAAGATCCATGTGCGAGACACTCCTGCGGTCGTGATTGCGCTTCGGGCCGGGCGTACCGCGGCTGCGCGCTCAGCATAGTCAAAACCACGTCGCCGCGAAAAGGCAGGGGTGACCCCTGCACCCAGTGTCAAGAGAGATGCGGGCGGAGTTTACCCTGAGCGAGAGGTCGTAGGGTCCTGTTAGAACAGTTAGTGGGGAAGCGATTGCCCGCTCAAATCGGCGTTGTTAGAGTTTTTCTGAAGTTGATCACAATCCAGTTTTGTCGATAGACCGGGGTTCACGAGATGGCGACGACGATCACGAACGAATGCATCAATTGCGGAGCGTGCGAGCCGGA
>OCZT010001034.1_pt1 | contig 28612 bp, 15 predicted proteins | sample 1539031 | NCBI WGS metagenome assembly OCZT01 (sample SAMEA3539308, study PRJEB22396) | soil metagenome | biome: tundra; feature: field; material: soil | place: USA | collected 2010-05 | depth 0.15 m | reverse complement strand
TCTATTTCTGTAAAATAGAAGCAGGACAGTTTTCACAAATAAGAAAAATGATGCTGCTTAAGTAATTTTTCAAATATTTGCAATAAAGCCGGATGGGTAATGCTCATCCGGCTTTTTTTTGCTTAACACCCCGCAGCTATTTCTTAAAAGGAATAGCTCAATTAATGCATTGCATTGTATTAATAAAAAGAGTTACATTTACTATAGAATTACTTTTATTATTTGTTTTTGAGAGAACAAATTTACGGCTTTTAGCCTAAGACTAATAGACCGTTTGAGGTAGTCTTTTTTTTTATATATTAAATAAGAGATAAAATATATAAGGGGGGTTGCTGATAAAATATCAGGTATTAACCTTATAATTATAATGTTACTAAATAATTAAATTAATAATACATACTATTGTATAAATTAATAGTTACATCAAATTGGATGGATATGTTGATTTGACATAGTTACGAATAATCAGGAAATTCTTTTAACATTCTAAGGCATACAATGAAAATCATATCTACTTTCTTATCAGTGCTGTTTTTATCTATTTTTCTTAATAGTACTGGTAATGCTCAAGCTCTTTTTACTGAAGATTTTAATTATTCCGGAGCAGTTCTTGGTACCCATGGCTGGGTCAATCTTGGGGGAAGTACAACAGCCCCGCTAACAGTAACAGGTACAACAGGACTGTCATATTCAACTTACGCGGGTTCGGGAGTTGGTGGTGCTGTTGTTTTGACAAATAACGGACAAGATTTGATGTCTCCATTTACGGCCGTGACTACCGGAAGCGTGTATGCATCAGCAATGGTAAATGTTTCAGCAGCACAAGCCACAGGGGATTATTTTTTCCATTTTACCGATGGTACTACTACTAATTTTTATGGCAAAGTTAGTGTAAGAGTTGATGGATCAGGGTTTGACTTTGGAGTTGCTAAGCAAAAAAATACTACTATAGTAGATGTGTCAGGTCCTAAATGGACTTCTGGTTATGCTTTCGGTGGAACACATCTTATTGTAATTAAATATACTTTTGTTGCAGGCGCAGGAAATAGTACTGCTTCTCTTTTTGTTGACCCTGTTATTGGAGCTGGTGAACCTGGTACGCCAACTTTAGGACCAACAACGGATAACCTCAATACTACTGAAGCATCAACTTCAACTGGTCTTAAAGATATTCAAATTCGCCAGGGGAGTGCAACCTATGCTCCACAATTGACAATTGATGGAATTAGGGTAGGCAAGGCATGGGCTGATGTTACGCCTTCATCAGGGCCAGGTGCAACTTTTACAGTTTTAACTGGATTAACACCTTTTTCCCAGACTTCTGCTTCTCCAAGTGCCGTACAATCATATAATATTATCGGTACGGGCGGATCAAGTAATGTAACAGTAGTTCCGCCTGCGGGATTTGAAATTTCGTTTTCCTCCGGATCGGAATTTGTGAATAGTACAAGCTCATTAACAATTTTACACGCAGATGTTATTGCAGGAAAAACAATATTTGTAAGAATGAATGCACCTACTGCTGGCAGTTATTCAGGAAGTATTATTCATACAAGTGTCGGTTCTGAATTCACACCAGTAACTCAGTCGGTTTCAGGAACATGTACGGCCCAATGTGTTTTATCCCTTACTGCATTTTTAGAAGGATACACAAATACGACAAGTGGGACAGTTATGAATTATGCTCCTTCTGCAGTTAAAGTTGTGTTACATAATTCAACTTCTCCTTATGCAGCGGTTGATTCTGCAACCAGCTCTTTAAGTACTGCGGGAGTTGGTACATTCACTTTTACAACTGCATTAAACAGCACGCCCTACTATATTGCAGTTAAATCCTGGAACACAATAGAAACCTGGAGTAATACTGCACAGAGTTTCACATCATATGCACTAAGTTATGATTTTACATCTGCTCAAACCCAGGCATACGGAAATAATCTCAAACAGATTGTGCCTGGAACAAAGTGGTGCATTTACAGTGGCGATGTGAATCAGGATGGTTATGTTAATGTAACAGACCTGATTGCAGTTAATAATGATGCATTCAACCTTGTTACCGGTTATGTAGTTACGGATTTAACCGGAGATCTTTATACTAATTTACCTGATTTAATTATAGATAATAATAATAGTTATGGCTTAGTTTCAAAAAATGTACCTTCGGGAACCACAACTCCGGTATTATCACTTACCGGTACATTAACAGCATTTACACAGACATCTTCCACACCGAGTGCCGAACAGACATACAGTATTAGCGGCACAAATCTTACGGCAAATGTAACAGTAGTTCCTCCTGCCGGGTTTGAAATTTCAAAAACAACAGGTACGGGCTTTGTAAGCAGTACGGGTAGTCTTGTATATACTGCTGCAGATGTTATGGCAGGAAAAACAATTTATGTAAGATTGAATGCAGGTTCAGCAGGCAGTTATTCAGGAAATATAACACATACAAGTGCCAGTTCTGAATTCACAGTTCAGAATCTGTCTGTTTCAGGGTCATATACAGTTATATCAGGTAATGTTAATCTGATTATGGGATATCCCGCTCCAGCAACCACTGATATAAACAACCCTCATGCCTATTTATTGGTCAAGGATGTATTTTGTGCTTCCTATGACAGGGACAGAGGCATACCGAACTGGACAAGCTGGCAGCTTAATGCAGCATGGTGTAATGGTCCTGCTGTAAGGCAAGATAATTATATCCCTGATCCTTCATTACCATCTGCCTGGTATCATGTAAATGATGCTGACTATTCCGGCTCTGGCTTTTCGCGCGGACATATGTGCCCATCAGCCGATCGTATAAATACTCAGGCAGATAATGATTCCCTTTTTTATTATACCAACATGGTTCCGCAGAACCAGGATAATAATGCTGGTGATTGGGAAGGACTTGAAAACTATGAACGCAAGTTAGCAAATGCAGGCAATACACTTTATATAATAAGCGGCGGCTACGGAGCCGGTGGTAAAACACAAGCTGGTGTGCTCTATTCTACAATTTCAAACGGACATGTAACAGTACCTGCACAATTGTGGAAAGTAATTATTGTTGTACCTAACGGAGATGGAACATCAGCTGATGTTTCAAAAGTTACCACAAGTACAAGAACTATCGGAATGTTATTTAACAATGATAGCGTTGCTAATAGTATGAGTACATGGGGTAATTATAGAGTAAGCATTGCTTCCATTGAACAATTAACAGGGTTTACTTTCTTTTCAAATGTATCCTCTTCCATAAATAATGTAATCAAAGCTAATGTGGATACTGGTCCCACTAATTAGTTAGAATGTTTATGTTTTGATTATTAAGCATGCTTCTTAACAGGGGCATGCTTTTTTATGTTCGACCGGCAGTATTATTGATTTTCTTTCCTTACATTTAAATCTTAATATTTAATAATTAATCTGATTATTTTATAATATAATTTAGGAATAGAGGACGTGAGAAAAATTTTTACCAAAGCAATAGTTTCTGTAGTTTTTATTTTATTATTTGCAGGATGGGGATCTGTCGGTCATAAAATCATAAATAGTAACATTACCGTATGTTTTCCTTCATCAATGAATTTCACATTATCTACCTGGGGCCCTTTTCTGATTGCGCATGCTTCAGATCCCGATAATAGGAAGGGTACCGATCCAACAGAATCACCAAGACATTTTATAGATATTGACGCTTATCCGGAGTTTGTGGCTAACGGATATATCGACCAAAGTTATAATGCAAATGTTACTTTACATACTTCATCCTGGGTAATTAATCAGGGTACTTTGCCTTGGGCTATAGTCCTCTGGGAAGATTCATTAAAACGTGCATTTCAGCAGGGGAACTGGAGCTTGGCTATGCAGTTATCAGCAGATCTTGGCCATTATGTAGGCGATGGGCATCAATCCCTGCATTGTACTGAAAATTATGATGGCGCTATGACTAACCAAAGTGGTGTGCATTCCAGATATGAAACATCTTTGGTCGGGGCATATCAGAGCAGCATTATTTATACAAATGATAAAGCTTCGTATGTTCAAAATATAAGTAATTATGTCTTTGATTTTATTTTTCTAAGTAATAAATATGTAGATTCAGTTCTCAATGGTGATAAGGTGGCAACTGCTTTTGCTGGAAAAAACAGCGGGACAACCTATCTTGCAAAATATTGGAGTTTATGCGGTAACCAAACTATACTATTGATGAAAAACGCTTCCAAATCGACTGCCGATCTTATCGCTGTTAATAATAATGCTTACGTAGCCGTTCAGAAACACTCTCCTATTTTGGGAAATTAAGATCAGGTTTAATGAAACCTAATAGGAAAAACAAACAGACTGAAAATATCAAGGCAAGTAAAAGCAGCCTAAAGGTTTTTCTGTTATTTCTTGTGCTTGTACCTTTAGTATTATATTTCCGGGTAGCGAATTTTGAATTCAGCACACTTGATGATACAAATATTATTGTTGCACATTACAATGTAATAGGTGATATAAAAAATATAAGCCAGGCATTTACTCATGATGCTTTCATGGATAATATGGGGGTTCAGTTTTATCGCCCTATGCAGACAATTTCTTTTATGCTGGATGCACAGTTAGGGGGTAAAGAAGCCTGGATTTATCATCTTTCAAATCTTATCTGGCATATTTTGGTTGTTATTGCCCTTTTCTTTTTCCTAAATATCATTGGAATAAAAAAAGAAATTTCTTTTCTCCTTGCACTGTTTTTTTCCATAAATCCATTGTTTGCAAATGCAGTTGCATGGGTCCCGGCACGGGGAGATATTCTCCTTTGTTTTTTCAGTCTTTTATCATTTATGACCTTTTTGGAATATTTCAGCACGAGGAAAACAATTTATATATTGTTGCATGCTATTGTTTTTCTACTGGCAGTGTTTTCAAAGGAAACTGTAGTTTTATTACCCATTATTATTTTATCATATTTGTATTTTGTCGAAAAGAAAAAATTCATATTAAGAAACATTATTCCATTTGTTGCCATCTGGTGTTTATCATTTATATTGTTTTATTGCCTAAGGCGTTTTGTATTAAATGCAAGTATGTTTTCAGAATATTTCGGAATTATTCCATTCATAAAAAACCTGCCATCTATTCCCATCACATTCGGCAAGTTCTTTTTCCCTTATAATCTGAGCACAATGCCTTTTTTCGATAACACAGCATTAATATTGGGTACTGTTTTAATAATCATATTTTCTGTAATAACAATTAAAGTTACCACAGGAGAGAGGAGGATTGTTATCTATGGGGCAATATGGTTCCTGGCATTTTCATTCCCCCCTATGTTTTTACGTTCTTATATTTCCGACATTGGATACGAATATTTTGATTACAGGGCATATCTTCCCATAATCGGCATTTTAATTATATCTGGATTTCTCATCAATAAATTATCTGCAAGTGTTTCATTTAAGAAAATGTTGGTATTTTCAATTCCCATATTATTGGTTTATTCCATAACCGCTTTCTTTCATTCGGCAGTTTATGCTGATCCCATATCATTCTTTACTTCGGCAATAAAAGTCAACCCCCAAAATTCGATGGCTTTTAACTCAAGAGGGTGTATGTATCTGGACAATGGGAGGACTAACGAGGCAATAGCAGATTTTGATAACTCAATAAAGGCTTGTACGACTTATAGTGTACCGTATAATAATAAGGGACTGCTATATAGATCATTAGGTGATCATAAACGTGCTGAATATTATCTCTCACTCGCACTCTATTATGATACTCTCTATCCCAAAGCCAATCAGGAGTTTGCTTACATAAACCTCTCATCAGAAAAACTTAGTCTTAAAAAATATGAAGAAGCGATAGTATTAGTAAAAAAGGGGATAGAGAAATATTCTGATGACAGGAGTCTGCATAATAATCTTGGATTAGCTTATTATTACACTGGTAAATTTGATTCCGCTGTGGTTGAATATAACAAGGCAATTCAATCGGAATCGAATTCATTTATATATTATAACAACCGGGGCAAGTCGGAATTCCGGTTAAATCATTATCCTGATGCAATGAGTGATTTTAACAAAGCTTTGGAGTTGAAACCGGATTTCAGTGATGCTTATTTTTACAGGGGACTGACTAAAATGAATCTTAATAAATTTGAGGAAGCAATTTCTGATTTCAATATGAGAATAAATTTAGATTCACGATCAGGCGAAGCATATCACTTCAGGGGTATAGCTTACTCTAAAATTAATAAGCAAAAGGAAGCCAGAGACAATATGAATAAGGCAATTGAATTAGGATATAACGGAAAGGATTAGATGAGTAAGGAAACTAAAAAAAGAAGAAAACCCGTTACCGTACCGGAAACCAGTATATATCTTTATCTCTCCCTGCTGGTTATCCTGCCGTTGATATTAAACTGGAAAATTATCACCTATGATTTTACCGGTCTCGATGACAGAATGATAATTGAAAATAATTACGGCTTTCTTAGTGACTTTAATAATGTATTTAAGGCATTCGAAAAAGATAATTTTATCAGCAAAGAAGGGAAAGGTTATTACCGTCCAATTCAGACTGTTTCATTTATAATAGATGCCCAGGTAATCGGAGAAAAACCTTATGCTTATCATTTTTCAAACATACTTTACCATATATTAACTGTAATTATTCTATTTTTCCTTCTCAGAAAATTGGGGGTGCGTGATAATATTTCATTTTTTATTTCTTTATTATTTTCTGTTCATCCTTTATTTACAGATGCAGTTGCCTGGATTCCGGGAAGGGGAGATTTACTTTCAGGATTATTCTGTTCGGTTTCATTCCTTTCTTTTATCTATTATAATAGCTCAAAAAACAAATGGTACTTTTTCTTCCACACTGCCTCCTTTATACTTGCCTTATTTTCAAAAGAAATATCTGTTTTTCTTCCGGTTGTTATTATTTTCTATTACTGGGTTGTAATAAAAAACAAATATAAAATACGAATGTTAGTTCCTTTTTTGCTGATGTGGAGTTTCTCCGTTCTTTTATTCTTCTTTTTAAGACATTTATACTTGAATCTTCAGAATCTTCTTAGTTTTAAAGCGTTTATAAGCAACCTGCCGGTAATTCCCATTTTTCTTAGTAAATTAGTCCTCCCACTTGGGCTTTCTTCTATGCCCCTCTATGATATATTATTTACAGTTATAGGATTAGTTTTATTTATATCATCAGGTATTTATATATGGAAATTAAAAACAGGGAATAAGGCTCTTATAATACTTGGTTTTGTTTGGTTTCTTGGGTTTATTATACCCGCGGTGTTTGCCGGACTTATTTTCTTAAGGGTTCATAACGATTACCTGGAATGCCGTGCATATCTTCCTTCAATCGGAATATTTATTGCCATTGGTGTTTTATTGAATGAAATAATTAAGGGGAATGGAATTAACATTCTGCTTAGGTCATTTATTCCGGTAATAGTAATATTCTCATTTATATCATATAATTATTCGGAAGATTTTGCAGATACGAATGTATTTTATTCTTCATTAATAAAAATAAATCCGGGGAACGCATGGGCATTAAGCCAAAGAGGTTGTGATTATTTCAAAACTAAAAACTTTGATCTTGCTCTTGCTGATTTTGATAATTCAATCAAAGCCAGCCCTACGTTCAGCGAACCGTATTTTAATAAGGGAGTGTTATATCATTTTATGAATGATCATTTACAGGCTGAACATTTTCTTACGCTGGCGCTCAATTATGATACACTATATCCGGAAACAAACGATCCTAATGAGGATGTTTATATAAATCTTTCTTCAGAAAAATTAAATCTTAAAAAATATGATGAAATGATAGCTATATTAAAAGCAGGTATCAGGAAATACCCGGATAATTGCAGCATGCATAATAATCTTGGTCTGGCTTATTATAATACGATGAAATTTGATTCGGCTATTTATGAATACAACAAAGCTATAAAGGCGGAGCAGAACGAATATTCATATTACAACAACAGGGGTATGGCTGAGTATAATATAAATGATTTTACGGATGCAATAAATGACTTTAGCAGGGCATTGGAGTTAAAGCCGGATTTTCTTGATGCCTGGGGGAACAGGGGAATGTCTAAGGTAAAACTGAATGATTTTGAAGGGGCAATATACGACCTGACAAAAGTTATAAGTATGAAGCAGGATATTGGGGTTGTCTGGTATTATAGGGGACTTGCATTTTCCGAACTTAATAAACAGGCAGAAGCATCAGCAGATTGGGCGGAAGCCAGGAAACTCGGATTCAAGGAACCCATTAGTGAAAAATAAAAAGAAAAACATTAAGGGTAAATCAGGTTCATTAGCAAAAAATAAATCTAAAATTTATATTCTGTTTCTTATACTTGTACCTGCTGTTTTATATTTCAGGGCTATTAATTTTAATTTTACAAATTTTGATGATGCAATACTTATTACATCCAATTATAATATTATCAGCAATTTGGATAATGTTGCAAAGGCATTTACAGTGGATGCTTTTTTTTCACATCAAACGGGTTTTTACAGACCTCTTCAAACAGTATCCTTTATGATTGATGCCCAGATAAGCGGTCAGAATCCCTGGGCTTATCATCTTACAAATCTTATTCTTTATATTCTTGTAGTTATCGTTTTATTTATACTGTTAAATAAATTAGGGATTAAACAAGAGATAGCATTACTTCTTTCTTTGTCATATTCAGTGCACCCGTTACTGACCAGTGCAGTATGCTGGGTTCCTTCAAGGGGGGATTTGTTTCTTACATTATTCGGGCTTTTATCTTTCGTAACTTTTATTAATTATTTCTTAAGTAAGAATACCATGTACCTGGTATTTCATTTTATTTGTTTTCTGCTTTCATGTCTTGCCAAGGAGACTGCCGTAGTTTTTCCTTTTCTTATGATATTATATTTTTATATGATTTTGAAAAAGGAAAGATCCTGGAAAGAAATATCACCATTTCTGATTATCTGGTGCATTTCATTTCTGATTTATTTCCTCTTAAGAATTAATGCTATTACTGTAAATCGACCCTCTTCTGTTTCAGGAATTGTAGCTTTTATTAAAAATCTGCCTGCAATTCCGATTACGTTAGGAAAAATTTTCCTGCCTTTAGGTTTAACAACAATGCCGCTGTTTGACGACTCATCAATGATAATAGGAATATTGGCATTTATATTTATCATAGTAATGATAACTAAATACAAGATCTATAAAAATCCTTATCTGATTTTAGGCGCTTTATGGTACTTGGGATTTACATTGCCCCCGCTGTATTACAGGTTAAGAATAGCTCAATTCAGTACAGAATATCTTGAACACCGCACATTACTTCCGATGATCGGAATATTTATAATGGTTGGAATATTTCTCAGCACGGTATTAACAAAATGGTCATTATGGAGGACAATTAAACTGTTTATACCTCTATTAATATTTTACTCTATTATAGCATATTCCCATTCCAACGATTATTCTGATCCGATAACTTTTTTTTCTGCCGCAATAGCTTCAAATTCTGATAATGCAGGGGCGATAAACTCCAGGGGGATTGAATATTTGCATAGTGGAAATATTCAGCAGGCACTGGTTGATCTGGACAGGGCAATTAAGATTTATCCTTATTACAGCAGTCCATATTATAACAAGGGGCTTATAAGTCATTCGGAAGGAGATTATATAAAAGGAGAATATTTCTTTTCACAAGCGCTGAAATATGACACACTTTTACCCGGAGCAAACTCTCTCCGTTATGCCATTTTATATAACTTTGCAGGAGAAAAGATAGTTCTTAAAAAATATGACGAAGCTATTGCATTATTGAATAAAGCACTTAAGGAATCCCCTGCTGACGCTGATATATATAATAATCTTGGCTTCTCTTATTTTTCTACGTCAAGATACGATTCAGCAATTTATGCATATTCCAGGGCAATAGAATTTCAACCAAATTCCGCCTTCTATTATACAAACCGGGGGGGCGCGGAATATTCAATTAAAGATTTTAAGAGTGCCTTATCAGATTACGGCAGGGCTTTGACTTTAGACCCCAATTCGCCTGGTTCCTGGTACAATACCGGCAATACCAAACTGGAACTGAATGATTATGAAGGAGCAATATCCGATTTAAGTACGGCAATCAGAATGAACCCGCAATGGGCTGATGCATATTCTCATAGGGGGAATGCTTATTCCAAACTTAATAAGCTCTCAGAAGCCAGGGAAGATTGGGCGGAAGCGAAGAAACTCGGCTCAAAGGAAATCATTGATGACAAATAAAAAGAAAAACAAACTTCCTAAAACAATCAGGGCAAATAAGAACAGATTAATAGTTTATATTTTATTTCTCATTCTGGTCCCTTCAGTTTTATATTTCAGAGTTGTAAATTTTAATTTCAGTAATTTTGATGATGCAAATATTATTGTTGCCAATTATGATACAATAAGTAACATTAATAATGTTAAGGAAGCATTTACACACGATGCTTTTATGAGTAATGCCGGGGAGGAATTTTACCGTCCTGTTCAAACTATCTCTTTTATGCTCGATGCTCAGGCAGGAGGCAAACTGCCCTGGATGTATCATTTGTCCAACCTATTGATACATATCCTTACAGTAATTGCTCTTTTCTTTTTCTTAATAAAGATAGGAATAAAAAAAGAAATCTCTTTTCTTCTTTCATTATTCTTTTCAATCCATCCCTTATTTACTCATGCGGTTGCATGGATCCCGGCTAGGGGAGATTTGCTCCTTGGTTTATTCAGTCTCCTCTCATTTATAACTTTTTTAGAATATTTCGAAAGCAAGAAAATAATTTATTTTATACTGCATGCCTTTGTTTTTCTGGCGGCATTACTATCAAAGGAAACAGCATTATTATTGCCGGTTCTTATTTTATTGTATGTCTATTTCGCGGCAAAGAATAAATTTATATTAAAAAATATTATTCCATTTCTTGCTGTCTGGTGTTTCTCATTCATATTATTTTATTATCTCAGGCAGAATGTTGTAAGAGTAAAGCATACTCCGGATATGTTCGGAGTTATTCCTTTTATAAAAAACCTCCCCGTAATTCCCATTACATTCGGCAAGTTCTTTGTTCCCAATAATCTGGCGACATTGCCTCTATATGACACCTCTTCCTTAATTATTGGAATTATATTATTGATAATTTTTGCCTCTGTAACTATTAAATTTATAAACGGTGGATGGCGAATGATTATCTGGGGGTCAATTTGGTTCCTTTCATTTACTATCCCGCCGATGTTAGTTCGGTCAGGTGTCGCTGATATCGGATTTGAATATTTTGAATACAGGGCTTATCTGCCGATGATCGGAATTTTAGTAATAATGGGAATCCTTAGCCGTAAACTGCCGGATAGAATTTCCTTTAATACCATTTTAGAACTATTTATTCCGGTTATTTTGATTTATGCAGTAATTGCTTTTATATATTCAACTGTTTTTAAGGATCCCATTTCATTTTTTACATCTGCAATAAACGCCAACTCTAAAAATGCCATGGCATTCAATTCGAGGGGATGCGAATATTCAGATGCCGGGATGATGGATCAGGCGAAGGGAGATTTTGATAATGCCATCAGCATCTGTCCCACTTATAGCAACCCATTTTATAATAAAGCAGATGTTTATAAAACATTAGGAGATGACTCCAGGGCAGAAGAGCTTTATTCCCAGGCGCTGAAATATGATACACTTTATAGTAATATGAATATCCTGCATGATGATGCATATATCAGTCTTTCGGCTGAGAAGATAATTCATGAGAAATTTGACGAGGCACTTGTTATATTAAGTAAAGCGAAGAGTATTTATCCGCTTAGTTATAAACTTTTTAATAATGCCGGTTATGTATATTCAAAGATTGGTAAATATGATTCTGCATTATATAATTTTAACAGAGCAATAGAATTAGAGCCAAATACGGCTTCCTATTATAATAACCGGGCTAAAGCTAAATATCATCTGAAAGATTTTAACGGCGCTTTAATAGATTTCCAAAAAGCGTTGGAACTGGATCCCGAATTAAACGACGCATATCTGAACAGGGGAATTACAAAATTAGATATGAATGATTATGAAGGAGCTATTTCAGATTTTAATATGGCAATAAGTTTAGACGTCCGGTCCGGTGAAGCATATTACCAAAGGGGGGCAGCTTATTTGAAATTAAACAGAATAATGGAAGCAAAGGGGGATTGGGGAAAAGCATCAGAATTAGGATATCGAAAAGCTAAAGAAATGTTAGACAGGTATAAACAATAATAATTCTAAAGCAATATTTAGGATGAAAAACCTCAATAATATGACCTAAATAAAATAAATATTACTTTTTTGGACAAATTGCCTTGACAAATAATAAAATTTATTATACGTTGAAACCAGAAATTGTAGGATATATTTTTCCCTTGCTTAAAAGAGGAGAAAGTTCTTACTGATGACAATAATTTTTTAAAATTGTTCTATTTAATAATATTTCATTAATTAATTATGGGTGTATTATGAAAAAAATATATACTTTCATGGCTGTACTATTTCTGACTTCTTTGTTTATCAGTGCTGGTTATGCTCAAATAGGTGCGAACAACGGTGGTTTTCTTTTAACTGAAGATTTTAATACCACAACGGGAACCGCACTTGTTGGTTTCAATGGCTGGGCTATTGTTGGCACAAGCACAGTAGCCGCACAAACAATCACAGGCCCAGGACTTGTCTATACAAACGCGCTGTTTCCTAATGTTCCTTATGATGGTTCGGGAATTGGTCTTGCTGTTACTATAACAACTACCGGACAAGATTGTTGGCATTCTTTTGCGGAAGTAACTTCCGGAAGCGTATATGCATCAGCAATGGTAAATGTTTCAGCCACAGGAACCACAGGTGATTATTTCTTCCATTTTGGCGACGGTCAAACTTCAAATTTTTATGCAAAAACAATGGTCAGAACACATGTGGGTGGAGGGTTTGATTTTGGAATTGCTAAAAAATCAAATTCAACTGCTACTACTCCTCTATGGACTAACGTAGGATATACTTATAACCAAACCTATGTTGTAGTTATTAAATATACTTTTATAGGTACAGTTGCATCAGATGACATGGTTAGCCTTTTTGTTAACCCGGTTTTACAAATGCCTGAACCCGCGCCGACTTTAGGACCAACGAACGATGCAGGGACAGGAAGCGATGCAACACTAACGGTAGGACTTCCAGGAGGAATTCAAGGGATTTATATTCGTCAGGGGGCGAATTCGCCGGTTGGAACCGGTGCACCCATATTAACTATAGATGGGATAAGGGTAGGCACTACCTGGGAAAATACTCAACTACCAGTCGAACTTTCATCTTTTACATCAATTGTGAACGGAAGAAATGTTAGTCTTAACTGGTCAACCAAGACAGAAAAGAACAGCGATAAATTTGTAATCGAAAGAAACACAAACGGCGCCTGGGCATCAATCGGTTCGGTTAAAGCTGCTGTATTAAGCAACTCACCAAAACAATATTCTTTCTCAGATAATAATCTTAATACTGGTAGATACCAGTACAGACTTAAAATGGTTGACAACGACGGGTCATTTAATTACAGCAGTGTAACTGAAGTTTCTGTTACGTCACCTAAGAATTTCGAACTTCTACAGAATTATCCTAATCCATTTAATCCTTCTACAAAGATCAATTATAACCTTCCATCTGATGCAAAGGTTACTTTAGATATCTACAATGTATTAGGAGTAAAAGTAGGACAATTAGTTAACCAGGATCAGGCAGCTGGTTTCTACAGCGTTGAATTCAATTCATCTATGAGCAAAGGCATTACTTCAGGAGTTTATCTTTACAAGATAACTACTGTAGATAATGTCACGGGAAATAGTTTCTCGGCAATCAAAAAGATGATGATGCTTAAATAAGTTTCTGATCATTCCCTCTTTAAGCCGGACTTTCGAGTCCGGCTTTTTTTTTACTTCCTCTCAAAGATATAAATAAGATTTTGGGATCTGGGCTGGTATGATACAGCATCGTTCAGCCACTTATATATTGTTTCTTCGCTTATATCAACAACCCCTGCAACGTTATAATTTTTGATGAGAAAATCATTACTCCATTTTAGTATATGATAATCAGAATTTGACCTTGCTAACCATGAAGTTGCTATATTACAGAAGACTATATACTTTGGGTTTATTCTTGCAAGATCGTTTATCAGTTCCTGCTGCATAATACTGCTGTATTTCTGCGGTTCCATAAGTCCATACATATATATATGCCCTGAGGCTGCCATTCGTTTAGAGTAAAAATATATCTGGGGCTCGGAACCAAGCACCTGTATCCGGTCGTCGGGATTGGTACGGGATGCAATAAACTCCGCTACAGGGATTGACTCGTTAAAAGGATTAGAACCATAAATTTTCCGTATGATTAATTCGGGTGAATCTGATAGATAATACGGAGTATTCGATATTATTGTCCATAAAATTATTAATACAGATGCTATTATTAATGCATAATAGTTCCTTATTCTGATTTTATTTTTAAGATAGAATAATCCTTCAACCGCCAGAATACTAACCGATGGGAGTAGCATAATGAAATAATGTTCACGGAAATAAAACCCCGGTACAATTGCCATAAAGGAAGCTGCAAAAAATAGTATTATCTCTAAACTATTATCCTTCCGACGAATATTAATGACCAATATAAATAAACCGGCTACAGCTAAAATCCAAAATAGATAGGATTCATAAAATATATGAGCAAAGGTATACCTAAACATTTCAAAACCTTCAGTTAGAGTAACTATGGATCCATACTGAACCCCATACTGAATGGTCCAGAACCAGAACCGGTCAAATGTTCCTCCTATTTTAAGAATAACTGCGAGAAGGATAAGCGGGAAAAGAAATCCGGTGATAAAAATAATTGAGTATTTGATCAGGTCTTTAGTTTGAAATGATTTATAGAAATATTGTTTAGCGATTAGAATCATTCCGAACAGAACAAAGAAAAAAGCCGGTTGTTTCATCAAGACAGCTAACCCAAACATCAATCCGGATAGGAAGTAAAGCAATAATTTAGACTTACTGAATGCACGATAGAGGATTACTAATCCTGCCAAAGAAAAAAACATAACAAAATGAGTCGCATGTGCAGCAAAGCCAAATACAGCAGGATTTATTGCTAAAAAAGCAAAAATAGAAGAAGCTATCAATGCATTGGATTTTGAATCGGACCATTTTCTATACAACAAAAACAAAAAGAAAACAGATCCGGCATTTATTAAGAGTAAACCGGTATGTATGCCTATTGTATTTTGACCAAAAAGAGACATAATAAGAGCATACATCATACTTGTTCCGGGAAACTTCATATTGTACGCTTCTTTAAATGGTATTATGCCTTTTAATAATAATTGTCCCATATATGCATACTCCCCTTCATCTCTTTCCAGCGGAGTTGAAAGCAGCCGTAATCTAACAAATAGAACAAACAGAAATACTATAGATACAATTACCCATAAAGTTTTATCTCTCTGCAGGGGAGAAATACCGGTATTCTTTTCTTGGTTTAATAAATCCTTGCTTCCCTTTTTTTTCTTCAGAGCACTATTTTTATCAGACTTTTTACTCATTGCTTATATTTTACATTAAAATAATTAATGCAGATTATTTTTTATTTACTTACCAGTTTATAACATGTGGAATAAATTAAAGCTGCTTTTGAACACCATTGTACTAATTGCAACTTCAGAGATAATTATTAAGGCACTTATAATACAAATAATTGTAAGGGGACTAGTTTTAATTTTTAGTTTTGTTAAAAGAATTTCAAGACCATTAACATAAACAATAAGAAAAGGGACCATTATACCCGATATTAATCTGCCTGAAGTGAAAAAAGGATATTCTCTTGAAGGATACCAGCAATTCACAAAATCATATTTTATGGATAATACCACAAATATCCCGACAAATAACAAAATCATAATAAAGTTAATTAAATTCGGTAGGTAATTCTGCAATAAATTCTTTTTAATTTTACTAATTAAAACCATCAGACTTATAATTATAAATACAAAAGAAGATATAACGTAAAACCAATCAGCTTCGTCAGAAGCAATTCTTTGAAGACCCCAAACAAATTCTCCGCGCCAAAAAGTCTTGAGTGTCTCGGATAAAAAGTACCAAAGTCCTTCAAAACTAAACATAGGATGATCAAACCAATCCCAAAAGGATTTATTCTGCCAATGAAGCGATGTAATTTTATCGGCTGTTCCTGTAAAATCACCTAATATATAATAATTCCATCCAAGCCATAACACAAAAGGCAAAACAGATACAGTTAATAATACCAAAAGATGTATATAATGTCTTTTTAACTTACCTATGGAATAATATTTTTTTGTTATAAGTATTAAAAATATTAGTAATATTAATAATAAAGGAACATTTGTCAATTTTGTTAATAATGCTGCAGATATTGCAATGCCGGTTAATGCATAATAAAGGATAGATTTATCAGAAGAATAGATTCTGAATAAAAAATAAACAGATAATAAACATAAAATTGGTGAAAAAACATCGCTATTAATAGAATAAAATAAATCCTGCGGGAATGCTATTAGCAATATTGGCACACCAAATATTAAAGTAATTTGCCCCGGAAACAATTTTTTACAAAATAAATAAGCAAGCAATACAAGCAATCCGTAAACAATAACATCCAGAAAACGTACCCAATACAAAAGAATTCCTTCATCTAACCCTAATAGTCCCCCCGCTTTATACCATAACCCGGTCAAAAAATAATATACCGGCGGTGAATTTATTTCAATCTCTTGTAAACCCAAAAAATAATTTACATTCTTATCAAGATACTTTACAGCCTCGGTATCATTTGAGACTTTCCATAAAGGTGGCGGGAAGGGACCTTCTTTTTCAATATCGTGCAAATATTCTAAAGTACCATATAATGCGATGGTTTTTGCGGCAGCAGGATCAAAATGCTCAATTTTATTACTTTTAAGAAAATAACCTTTGGAATATTTTACTACTACGTCGTAATGATATGGTTCATCAACATTACTGAAAAACGGGAAAGCAGACCCGAAAATAAAAACACGCATCATCGCCAATAAACATATTGCCATGATAAAACGTTTTTCTAATTGTTTATTTTTGGTTAAAGAATTCCAGTTAAATAATTTCATTTTGACTAAAAATTTTAATTTCAAATATAACACTTCTTTTTTTCAATGTATTATTAATTTAATTTAAGGTAATGAAAAAGAAAAATAAAGAATCAACCCCTGTTGCATTTATAAAAAATAACCAGATTGTTTATTTGTTATTACTGGTTATTGTTCCTTCGGTGTTATACTTCAGGGTTGTGAATTTCGACTATAGCGGTCTCGATGATGGCACCATAATTTGGAATATTAATAATGTGCAGGGGAGCCCGTTAAATCTGAAAGAAGCCTTGACTCATGATGCTGTAATGGGCAAAAAAGGGGATTCGTTTTACCGTCCTATGCAGATAATCTCTTTAATGGTGGATGCACAGATAGGGGGTATTCACCCCTGGATTTATCATCTTTCAAATCTAATTCTGCATATCCTTACTGTTTTAGTTCTTTTCTTTTTCCTGAAAAAGACAGGTATAAAAAAAGAAATCTCTTTTCTTCTTGCGTTGTTTTTTGCCATACATCCGTTGCTCACAAATGCCGCAGCCTGGATTCCGGCAAGGGGGGACATTCTCCTTTGTTTATTCAGCTTACTCTCATTTATTACTTTTCTGGAATATTTTGATAACAAGAAAAACATTTATCTTTTATTGCATGGTATAGTTTTTCTTTTGGCGGTGTTTTCAAAAGAAACTGCAGTTTTATTGCCAATTATTATTTTATCTTATTTTTATTTTGTCCAAAAGAATAAATTCATATTAAAAGATATTATTCCGTTTCTAATCTTATGGTTTATCTTTTTTGTTGTATTCTTTTTATTGAGGCAAAGTGTATTAAAAATAAGTCATTCTTCAAACATTTTTGGAATTGTGCCTTTTATTAAAAACCTGCCTGTAATTACCATTACCTTCTGCAAGTTTTTTATTCCATATAATCTTAGCACTATGCCCATGTTCGATAAGACAGGGATAATAGGGGGGGGTACATTATTAGTTGTTTTAGCCGCATTGACTTTTAAGTTTATCCGGAGCGAATGGAAAATTGTAATATGGGGGATAGTATGGTTCCTGGCATTTACAATTCCGCCGATGTTCTTCCGGTTATATTTCGCAACCAACGCATATGAATATTTTGAATTCAGATCTTACCTTCCGGTAATCGGGGTTTTAGTTATAGCCGGTTTCCTCATAAATGAATTGTCTGCCAATATTTCTTTTAGGAAAATGTTAATGATATCAATCCCGATATTATTGATTTATTCGATGATTGCTTTCATTCGTCTGGCGGATTTTTCCGATCCTGTATCATTCTTTACCTCTGCTATAAAAACCAATTCAAATAATGCGATGGCTATGGGGGAAAGAGGGACGGCATATTCTAACAAGGGGAGAATAGATAAGGCAATGTCGGATTATGATAACTCAATCAGAGTATGTCCTTCATACCCCATGGCTTATTTTAATAAGGGGGTGATTTTAAGATCAACAAATGATCATTACAAGGCTGAATATTTTTTTTCACAGGCATTGAAATATGATACGCTTAATAAAGATGTTTACATGCTTAAGGCAAGTGTTTATATAAATCTATCGCTTGAAAAAAACATTCTCTATAAATTTGATGAAACAAAAACTTTATTAAAAAAAGCGATAAGGATATATCCTGAAAACGCTTACCTGCATAATAATCTTGGTCTGGCATATTATTCAACGACTAAATTTGATTCGGCTCTTTTTGAATATAACAGGGCGATAGAATCAGAGAAAAATATGTATACATATTACAATAACCGGGGTATGGCGGAATATCATTTAAATAATATTACAGGCGCATTAAATGATTTTAACAGAACCCTGGAGTTAAAGCCGGATTTCCTTGACGCGTGGGGAAACAGGGGATTGGCTAAGATAAAAATGAAAGATTATGAAGGGGCAGTATCCGACCTGACCAAAGCAATCAGCATTAAAAAGGATATTGGGGCTGTTTGGTATTACAGGGGGCTTGCCTATTCCAAACTTAATAAACAGGTAGAAGCTGACGCAGATTGGGCGGAAGCCGGGAAACTCGGATTCAGGGAGCCTGCAGGTGAAAAATAAGAAGATAAATAAACCGGGAATATCAGGTTTAACAGGCAGCAATAAATCTAAAATTTATATTCTTTTTCTTATCCTGGTTCCTTTAATTTTATACTTCAGGGTGATATATTTTGAATTCACAACTTATGATGATACTGATATAATATCAAAAAACTATAATATTATTAAGAACCTGGAAAATATTCCTAAAGTATTTACCACTGACATTTTCATGACCGGGGATAACAGTTTTTACAGACCCCTTCAGAATATATCCTTCATGATCGACACGCAGCTAAGTGGTAAAAACCCATGGGCATATCATCTTACAAATATTATTTTACATATTTTATCAGTCCTGGTTTTGTTTGTTTTTCTGAAGCAGATAAATATTAAAGATGATATTGCCTTTCTTCTCTCTTTATTGTTTTCGGTTCATCCTATGATAGCTTCTCCTATTTGCTGGATACCTGCACGGGCAGACCTTTTACTTACTTTACTTGGTTTGTTATCGTTTGTAAGTTTTATAAATTATTTTAATACACAAAAAACTAAATACAAGGTATTCCATTTACTCTGCTTTCTTCCTTTATTTTTTGCAAAGGAAACCGCAATTGTTTTCCCGATTTTATTATTATTCTATTTTTATTTCATATTACAAAAGAAATCTTCCTTTAGACAGATAATCCCTTTTTTAATAATATGGGGTTTTTCATTTGTTATATATCTCGTTTTTAGAAAAATTGCTATCAAAGTAACCGATCCATCATCTGTTTTCGGAATAATACCACTTGTTAAAAATCTGCCTGCAATTCCAATTATATTCGGCAAAATATTTGTTCCCCAGGGTTTAACTACTATGCCTTTATTTAACTGGGTATCAATTATAGTTGGCATAATTGTTTTTATGCTTTTTATAACAATAATTATTAAAGCCGGAATAAGTAAAAATATTTATTTTATTTTTGGCTCATTATGGTTTATTTGTTTTATTCTTCCTCCGATGTTTTTCAGATTGCCCGCAGCAGAATACAAGGCAGAATATTTCGAACATAGAACCGGGCTTCCAATAATTGGTATACTTATAATTATGGGGATTCTTCTGAATATGTCCTTAAAAAAAATTGGATATAAAAAACTAATGGGGGTATCCCTGTTAGTTATAATTTCATTTGCAGTTATATCCTGGTACCATTCTAATGATTATTCTGATCCGCTTTCTTTTTTTTCAGCAGCAATTAAATCAAACTCTGATAATGTTATTGCTTTAAATTTAAGAGCCGGCATTTATTTTAATGAAGGTAACTTTACACAATCAGTTCAGGACCTTGATAATGCAATCAGGTATTGTCCTGTTTTTTGCAACCCATACACCAATAAAGGATATTATTACCGCACTAAAAATGATCATAACCTTTCGGAACATTTTTATTCCCTTGCACTTAAATATGACACTCTTTATCCGGAAATTAACCTGCCTCAGGAAAATATTTATGCTGATCTTTCTGCTGAAAAAATAAATCTTCATAAATATGATGAGGCAATTGTATTGTTAAAAAAGGGTATAGTGAAATATCCGGGAAATTGTAAGCTGCATATTAATCTTGGTATTGCATATTTTAACAATACCAAATTTGATTCAGCTCTTTTTGAATATAATAAGGGAATAGAATTAGAGCAGAACGTCCCTTTATACTATAACTATAGGGGCATGACTAAATATCATTTAGATGATTTTACAGGTGCATTAAATGACTTCAACAGGGCATTGGAATTAAAGCCGGATTTCCTTGACGCGTTAGGGAACAGGGGAAAGACTAAGATAAAACTGAATGATTTTGAAGGGGCAGTATCCGACCTGACTAAAGCAATCAGTATCAAGCAAAATATTGGGGCTGCATGGTATTACAGGGGGCTTGCTTTTTCTAAATTAAACAGGATAAATGAAGCTAAATGGGACTGGAAGAAAGCTGTGGAACTTGGCTATAAAGAGGCAATCGAACAACTAAATAAATACAAATAGTAATGATTCTAAGGATAAAATTTGTTATGAAAAACCTCATTGATCTAATCCAAATAAAATAAATATCACTTTTTCTAAAAAATTACCTTGACAAATTAGAAAATATATTTTAGGTTAAAGACAGAAATAGTAGAATATATTTTCTCATGCTTAAAAGAGGAGAAATTTCTTACTTAAAGCAGTAATTTTATAAATGATTTCTATTCAATAAATAATATTTCTTTAATTTAATATGGGTGTATTATGAAAAAAATATGTACTTTCATGGCAGTACTAATGGTGACTTTTTTGTTTGTCGGCAATAGTAACGCACAACTTTTCACTGAAGATTTTAGCTACACGGGAGCAATTGCTGGCCAAAATGGCTGGGTCAATATCGGGGGTACTACAACAAACCCAATAACAATAGCAGGCACATCAGGATTGTCATATACAAGTGGGAGTCCTTATGCGGGTTCGGGAGTTGGTGGTCTGGTTAATATGACAAATACTGGACAAGATCTTGTTAATACTTTTGGTGCTTCAGGTGCGTTGACTACCGGAAGCGTGTATTATTCAGCGATGATAAATGTTTCAGCGGCTCAAGCCTCAGGGGATTATTTCATAAATTTGGGCGATGGTACTTCTTCCATCTTTTTTGGCAAAATACATGCAAAATCAATTGGTGGATCAGGATTTGAATTTGGATTATCGAAGCAAAAAAATTCCTCTGTAACAGATGCGTCAGCTCCTTTATGGACAGCTGCTAATTATAGTTATGGCTCAACACATTTTGTTGTTGTTAAATATACTTTTGTTGCAGGCCTAGGACAGGATAATGTTACTCTTTATGTTGACCCTGCTATTGGGTCTACTGAAGCCCTGGCAACAGTAACATTAGGACCGACATCAGATAACGGCAACACTAGTCAAGCATCACTTACAACCGGCGTTATGAGTATCGATCTTCGACAGGGGACTGCGACTGTAGCACCAACATTTCAAATTGATGGAATAAGGGTAGGAATTACGTGGGGTAGTGTTACACCAGCTGGTGGTGTATCTTCAACTTTAATACCCACACCTAACGCTATTAACGGGCTCTATTATCTCATAGGTACTGGTCCTTCAGCAACAACGGGAACATCGAGTTATTCTTTAAGTGGTTCAAATCTTACCGGTTCTGACCCTATAATTGTAACGGCTTCGAATGCTAATTTTCAAGTGTCGGCATCCTCCAGTGGACCTTGGGGCAGCACTTTTAATATAACACGTTCCGGTGCGACTCTTGGTGCAACACCTGTTTGGGTAAGGCTGGCAGGCGGCATAACACCAGTAGGTCCCTATAGTGGCAGTATAAAAAATGCGGGAGGTGGAGTTGCAGATATGGAAGTTCCGGTCAGTGGAGCGGTAGTTACGCAAACACTGGATGTTAGTTTATTTGCAAACGTTGGACTTTCCTATGTTTTTGGTTCCGGTCCTTCAGGGGCAGCTGATTATTCTTTAAGCGGCTCATATCTTACGCCCGCTACGGGATTTATCACAATAACGGCTCCAACCAATTTTGAAGTATCATTGGACAATATAGCCTTTGCAGCCACCCAATCAGTCGCATATGGCTCGGTGACTGCTGGTGTTCTGGCTACAACACCAGTTTATGTAAGATTAAAAGCAGGCTTGCCAATAACCAGTTATGGTCCGGGGAATTTAACATTTGCCGGAGGTGGAGCAACAACTCAAAATGTTTCCATTAGTGGATTTGTTGGCGGTGGCCCCTTGCTATTTAGTGATGATTTCGTTTATTCAACGGGTAGTCTTAATGGTACGGGTGGCTGGGTTGCACATAGTGGAGTTGGAGACAATCCAATATTAATAACAACTCCCGGACTAACATTTACCGGTCTTGCAGGTTCAGGCGTAGGTAATGCAGTTACTGAAACAGGTACCGGAGAAGATTGTAATCATCAATTTACAAATATTAACTCAGGAACTGTATATGCCTCTGCTATGCTAAATGTTTCAACTGCGTCAACTGCCGGAGACTATTTCATGCATTTTAGTGATGCAGGTACTTTTAATTTTTATGCAAGAACATATGTCAAATCTTCCAGTACTGGTAAGTTTGAATTTGGAATAGGAAAATATAATGAAGCCTCACCAAATTATACACCAACAGAATATAATATAGGTCAGACATATCTTGTTGTCATTAAATATAGTTTTGTTACAGGTAGTACTGCAAATGATATTGCTTATCTTTATGTTAACCCCACACCCGGTGCGGTTGAACCTGCACCAGATCTAACAACTGGCTCTACCTTAGTGGATGCGGAAAATATTTCCGGAATTTTCTTACGCCAGGGTGGTTCAACGGGTATTCCGACTGTAATAATTGATGGAATCAAGGTGGGTCAAACCTGGGCAAGCGTTACACCGGTTACTATGTTGACGCTTACCGCATTTTTAGAGGGGTACACTAATACAGGCGGAACTGCGATGAATTTTGGCAATCCTGCAGTTACGGTAGAATTACGTAATGCTAGTACTTATGCATTGGTTACATCAAGCACCAGCTATTTGAATACTAATGGAATTGGAAAATTTCCTTTTGGAAATGCTGTTGACGGCACAAACTACTATCTTGCAGTTAAAACCTGGAACACAATAGAAACCTGGAGTAAGACTGTACAACAATTTAATACTAATGGTATATTGAGTTATGATTTCACATCTGCAGCAACGCAGGCATACGCCAATAATCTTACACAGATTGCAGGAGCAAAGTGGTGTATTTTTAGTGGAGATGTAGACCAAGATCATTATGTTGGTACATCTGATCTGATTGCAGTTAATAATGATTCCTATAACCTTGTTAGAGGTTATTTTGTAACGGATGTAACCGGAGATCTTTTTACTAGTATAACTGATCTTATAATTGTTAATAATAATTCTTACAATTTAGTTAGGGCACACACTCCTCTTTTCCTTCCAGGTACGACAAGAATAATAAACGGGATAAATAAACAACCAAAGATCGGTAAGTAATAAATTCAAGGGTATGCCTTTAAAAGGCATACCCTATTAAATTTGGCAATTGAATATTGTTGATTAACTATAAAAAATGAAGGATATGAATAAATGAAACAAAAATTTCTGCTGTTTGCAATTTTGGTTTTTATTGGATTATATGTGCCTGTTTCTTATTCCCAAATAACTTTTACTTGCAAAATTGCAAATGATACCCTTTACCCTGGTAATGTGTATGAGTTTGACATATATTTACTTAGTACAGGTACGAGTCAATTCCGTTTATTCGGAGCTCAATTTGACCTTACTTTTAATAACGCAGTTCTAAATGGCGGCACTTTAACAGCAGTAGTGATTGATCAGTCATGGGACCCGGTACTTGATGCATCCGGCCAGGCACCAAATAATTGTGGTGTATATACAGGAGATTTAAATATGGCACCTATGATTGCTGGCGGAAATCGTTTTGCCGCAGTTATATCTTCAGTTGCTCCCGGTACAAAAGTAGGGAGAGTAAAATTAACCAATAGTGTTGGTTTTGCTTCTCAGAATCTAAATTTGGCATTTCAATTTATTGATTATGGAACCCGTATATCAGCATACACCTCAGCAGTATTGACGAATAACACTGCCGCAGACATTTCAGCAAATGGAAGTTTTATAAATTCTCTTTCAAATCCTACTCTTCCGGTTGAACTCGCATCTTTTAAGTCTAATGTCAGTGGAAGGCAGGTAAATTTAAACTGGGAAACCAAGACTGAAGTAAACACAAGACAATTTGAAATTGACCGCGCTTTAGTAAGTACAAAAGATGCAACAGTAACATGGGCATCAGTTGGGATTTTACAGGCATCAGGGACAAGCACTACTACCAGGAAGTATTCATATACTGATAAGAATTTACAGGCTGGGAAATATCAATACAGATTAAAAATGATTGATAATGACGGATCTTATAAACTTAGTGATGTAGTTGAAACTGAAATTACATTACCAAAGAACTTTGAGTTAAGCCAGAATTATCCGAATCCATTTAATCCTTCAACAAGGATAAATTACAGTCTTCCGTTTGATTCAAGAGTTACTTTAGAGGTATATAATATTACGGGTGAGAGAATGGGACAGATTGTAAGTGAAGAACAGTCTGCAGGTTATTATACAGTAAATTTCAGCTCATCTAATTTTAACAGAAGCATTGCATCGGGTGTTTATATTTATAAGATAAGTGCCGTAAATAAATCCACAGGGAATGTATTTACTTCTATAAAAAAGATGATGTTGCTTAAATAATTTTTTGATTACGATAAAAACATATTGTATTTGCCTTGACATTAAATTTCACTTATTTTATTTTAGTAATAGATGAAAATAATAATAAATAGTTCTTTTTTATCTACTTTATATATGTTACAATGTTCTAAAACAATTTATATTAGAAAACAAAACAAGTCATCTTTAAGAGGGACTTAACAATTAAAACAAATAACTAAAAGGAAAAAACATGAAATCTAAACTTCTACTTTCAACAATGTTCTTGTTACTAATTGTAGGGCTTTATATGCCAGCATCTTATTCCGCGGTATTGAATCCATATTTTACCTGCAGTCTTGCAAATGATGCCAAAACTGGAGCTAATACTTATGAGTTTGACATATATCTGCTTAGAACGGGTACGGACGCATTCCGTTTATTCGCAGCTCAGTTTGACCTTACTTTTGATAACTTAGTTCTAAATGGCGGCAATTTAACAGCGTCATGGGTTCCCGAGTCTTGGGATGGAGCGAATGGATCAGATGACAATTCGGGTCCTGCTCACTCACTTGATGCTACGGGCCAATATGGTAACCCTTCTCTTGTACTTTCTGGAGAGTTAGAGTTAGCTCCTGTGGCTGCAGGCTCAAATGTTAGTTGCGCATTTATATCAAACGTTGCTCCCGGTACAAGAATAGGGAGAATATTATTAACCAATGACAGACCTTTTATTATTCCTGAAATAAATTTGCAGTTTAAATTTGATGGATATGGAACCCATATAGCAGCCTACCTCAATTCGACAAGTAGTGTTCAAACTGCTGGAGATATAACCGCACATGGAACCTTTGTACACTCGAATTGGACTGATCCTCTTCTTCCAGTAGAACTTTCATCATTCGCATCTACTGCTCAGGGACGTACAGTTGTACTTAGCTGGTCGACCAAGACAGAAAAGAATAGTGACAGGTTTGAAATTGAAAGATCATTAGCCACAACCACAGCTTGGCTAACAGTCGGTACAGTAAAGGCAGCAGTTCTGAGCAATTCGCCGAAGAATTATTCATATACAGATACTAAATTACAGTCAGGCAAATATCAGTACAGGTTGAAGATGATCGATAACGACGGTTCATCTGTATATAGCAGTTTAGAAGCAGCTGAAGTTGCAGTACCAAAAGATTTTGCAGTAAGCCAGAACTATCCGAATCCTTTTAATCCATCCACAAAGATAGATTACCAGGTACCTGTAGATGCAAAAGTTATTTTGGAAGTTTACAACATCGCTGGTCAGAAAGTAATTGAATTGATAAATCAGGAACAATCAGCAGGATTTTATACTGTAGATTTCGGTGCATCTAAATTAGCATCAGGTGTTTACATTTATCGTTTAGCAGCTATTGATAAAGCAACAGGAAATAATTTCTCAAGCATAAAGAAAATGATGCTTCTTAAGTAATATTTCCTTAGATTTGCTAGTAATAAGTGTCAGCCGGCATTGACTTTCAATACCGGCTGATTTATATTTCAACCCATTGCTTAAATACTTAAAGGATTTGAATATATGAAATTAAAAAATCTATTTTCTATAGTGTTCATTTTACTTCTATTAGGATTATATAGTCCAGCTTCTTATTCCGCGGTATTGAATCCATTTTTTACCTGCAATCTTGCAAATGATGCCAAAACTGGCGCTAATACTTATGAGTTTGACATATATCTGCTTAGAACGGGTACGGACGCATTCCGTTTATTCGCAGCTCAGTTTGACCTTACTTTTGATAACTTAGTTCTAAATGGCGGCAATTTAACAGCGTCATGGGTTCCCGAGTCTTGGGATGGAGCGAATGGATCAGATGACAATTCGGGTCCTGCTCACTCACTTGATGCTACGGGCCAATATGGTAACCCTTCTCTTGTACTTTCTGGAGAGTTAGAGTTAGCTCCTGTGGCTGCAGGCTCAAATGTTAGTTGCGCATTTATATCAAACGTTGCTCCCGGTACAAGAATAGGGAGATTATTATTAACCAATGACAGACCCTTTATTGGTCCTAATCTAAATTTGCAGTTTGTATTTACTGGATATGGAACTCATATAGCAGCCTACCTCAATTCGACCAGTAGTGTTCAAACTGCTGGAGATATAAACGCAAATGGAACCTTTGCATTCTCGAATTGGACTGATCCTCTTCTTCCAGTAGAACTTACATCATTCGTATCTAATGTGAATGGAAGGCAGGTTAACTTAAACTGGGAAACCAAGACGGAAGTAAACAGCAGCAAATATGAAATTGAACGTGCATTAGTAAGCACAAAGGATGCAACAGTAACATGGTCATCTGTTGGAACTATAAATGCAGCAGGTAATAGCAATTCTCCGAAGAAGTATTCATATACAGATAAGAATCTTCAGGCAGGAAAATATCAATACAGATTGAAGATGATTGATAATGACGGATCTTATAAACTTAGTGCTGTAGTTGAAACTGATATTGCATTACCAAAGAGCTTCCAGTTAAGCCAGAATTATCCGAATCCATTCAATCCATCTACTAAAATAGATTATCAGGTACCGGTTGATGCAAAAGTTATTATGGAAGTTTACAACATAACTGGTCAGAGGGTAATGGAATTGGTAAATCAGGAACAATCAGCAGGATATTATACTGTAGATTTCGGTGCATCCAAATTATCCTCAGGTGTTTACATTTACCGCATAGTTGCAAGTGATAAAGCAACAGGAAATAATTTTTCCTCAATTAAGAAAATGATGCTTCTTAAGTAGTAATATTTCCTTAATTTAGTAAGTACTTAAATATCAGCCGGTATTGAGTTTCAATACCGGCTGTTTTATATTTCAAAATAAACTATAACCTGAGTAGTGATATAAGTGAAATCAAAAATTCTGTTTTCTATAATGTCCTTTTTTATGATCATGTTATTATATGTACCATCATCATTTTCACAACCAACATCTAATTTAATTTTCACAAATGATATACTGGTAGACTCTAAAACCTGGACAGTGGACCTTTATCTACAAAGTACAGACGCTA
>OCZT010001033.1_pt1 | contig 28614 bp, 18 predicted proteins | sample 1539031 | NCBI WGS metagenome assembly OCZT01 (sample SAMEA3539308, study PRJEB22396) | soil metagenome | biome: tundra; feature: field; material: soil | place: USA | collected 2010-05 | depth 0.15 m | reverse complement strand
AATGATGAAAAACTGCAATCCAGATCGTTAAAAACGAAACTCACCAATCGCAGAGCGTATCAGTGAGAGTTTGCGGACAACTGATGTACATTTTCCAGTATCTTGTAACCTGTCGCGACACAAGAGGATTGACGAAGCCCTCAAAACTGCGACAGCTGCTTGGAATGGTTTAACTAGAACACTGCCAGAGGTAGACTTGCTTCTATTAAAGCTTTCAAGGACGGCTGCACTCATGGAATGCAGCCGCCCTTGAGGTTAAAAGACCAGACGAGCCACTATCTGGCAGATTCGAGGACTACGTACACCACTGATACCGCCAAAGCCACCAGGATTCGTTGGACTTGCCTGGTTGCTTGATACTGTCGGGTTGGTGGCGCTATTGAAGGTGATGCTGCTGTTGAGGCCACTGAACTGCGTATGGTTGAAGACATTGAAGGCGTCCATACGAAGCTGCAACTTCAGTCCGCCCTTGATGAGCGTTTCCTTCTCCAAGCTCATGTCGAAGTTGTTGACTCCGGGGCCGGTAATGTAGTTTCTCGGCGAATCGAAGCCAAGAGTACCAATTGTGCCGTCGGTGGTGCCAACCGGGCCGGTAGCAGGCGTCGGTACCGCAAAAGCAAGGTTGTGTCCCGTTGAGTCCTTCTGAATATTCAAGCGGTTCCACGGGGTCTTGTCTGTGCCGCCCAGTGGATTCCCAATCAGCTTAACCCTTGCGCTTTGATCTGTCGATCCGGTGAACTCCGCGTTTGTATTGCCGGTAACCAAGCCCCACCCTGGGGTAATTGGCGTTCCGTTGCGGAAGATCGTGATGCCGGAGATCTGCCATCCGTCCAATACTCTCTTGGTAAAGGCATTGTTGTTGCCGCCCGCGAGCTTCATGAAGGGCAGCGGATAGACGTAGTTGAAAGTCAGATTCTGCCGAATGTCAAAGTCGCTCCGCCCGTACAGGGCGATACGCGTCAAGCCATCGAAGCGAACGCCGTTTCCATCAGACGAGCCGGTGTCCATCCACTTGGAAAAGACGTAGTTAACATTGAGGAAAAGGCCGTTGGCGAAACGGCGGTTCACAACCAACTGCCCCGAATTGTAGTTCGAGGTGCCGCCGAAGTGCTGCTGGTTGATGGCGCCGAAGCCCTTGTATGGGCGGAGTTGTTGGGAATCCCAGGCATTCGACCCTGGCACGGAACTGCTCTTGGTCGGATCCTGATAATTAATGCCTGCCTTGAGGTCCGTGCCCAAGGCGACAGGGTTGATGTTCAGACCCTGAATCAAATTGCGGGCAGTTGTGCCGACATACGCGGCATCCACAGAAATAGCAAGCGGCAGCTTAGCCTGGATGCCAAAGCTGTAACTGGCAGTGCGCGGAACCTTGCCGGTCGTGTCGATGGCCGTGAAGCCGTTGGCGCCCAGATAGTTTCCGCTGGCGGCCAGAGCCGACGTTAAAGAGTTATAGACGGTTGGCGACTCCAAAGCAGGGGGATTCGCGATCAAATTGAATATCTCATTTCCTTGATAGCGATCATAAAACAGGCCGCCACCTGCGCGGATTACCAAGTTGTGATGCCCGGTCGGGTCAAGCGTAAAGCCGAGGCGCGGCGCCCACAGAATCCCCGGCGAGTTCATGAGGTACTTATTGATGCCGCGTTGAGACTGAACGACACCGTTCAAGACGTTCCCTGAACCTGGAACGATGTTATCGAGGAGAGAGATGGAGGCCGTTTGCCCGGTTCCAGGATCATAAGCACACTTTGAGACGCCGGCGGGACAGCCTGAAGTCTCCTCTTTATACATGCGCACGGCTTGGGCCGGGTCGTAGCGGGAGGGCAAGAAGTTCGATGTCTGGTAGCCACGGTCATACTGCGGCTGGATCCAATAAGCGCGTATGCCGTAATCGACCACAAGGCGCGGCATCACATGCCAGGTGTCCTGGAAATAGGCCTCTGCGTTGGTGAACCGATACTGTCCATTCACCGCGGCGTTAGGCGAGTTGGCTTGCTGGAAGGACGCGAATGTTCCAATCGCGGCATTCGCGAAACCGAAGCCTGTGTCATACGAATTGTTCGTTGAGTCGCCGAAGTTGTAACTGCCCCCGGTCAATGCATACGCAGTCTGATTCTTCGCGGCTCTCATGATATATACGCCGGTTTTCAGATAGTGAGAGTGCAACGTCTTGCTGAGGTTGTCAACGAACTCAATCGTGCGGTTCCAGGTTGCGAAGGGCGTCCAGGCGCCTCCGCCGGTGTTGAAGTTTGGGCTGTTGCTGATCTTATTGCCGGCGAACCCCACGTTTGGAATCCAGTTTTGATAAGGCGCATACAGAGTTGCCAAGCTCACGCCGGTTGTGGCCTGGGTAAAGGCGTTCGCGGGAGTCGGCGCGACAGTAACAGGATGGTAGCCGATATCGAACATAACCTCATTCACCACTGTGGGGCTTAGAACTGCTGTTGCGTTTAGCGCCAACACGTACCCAGGATGAACATAGCCGATCTGCGCGACCGGAATATTCGGGCAAAGTGAATAGCCTGCCGCGCAATAGTAGCTCGTCAAAGTATCGTTGAAAAGCCTTGCCCAGCTGCCGTAGATATGCCACATGGAGTTTGCCTGGTAATCGACGCGCAACAACCCCTCGTGTCTCGGAGATTGAGTAGTTCCTTCGTGGTCTGAGATTTGGGACGTGTAGTTGTACCCGTTTGAGCCGGTCACATCATACGCTATCCCAGGGATCCGCACGGGGGCTTTGTGGAGGTAATTCAAGAGATGCAAGCCTTGGGGATCACCTAGCCCTGGGTTAAGCACGTTGCCAGTGAAATTCACGCCACTGGTGTAATCGGTAATCGTGATCGCGTGGCCATTCTTGTCCACACTATTCGTAAAATTACCGGTAGCCTCGGCTGCGGTAGGCAATGTGATATTGTGTTGACTTTGAGGGATAAGTTGCTCTTGATACTCATCGCTCCAGAAGAAGAAGAGCTTGTCGCGTTTCGTGTCATAGTGATTCGGGATAAAGATCGGGCCGCCGAGCATATACCCTTCGTAAACACTGTGAGAGGGAGCACGCTTGCCTATGGCAGCAGGGTTCATCTTGTTAGTCCAACTGTTTGCGTTCAACCCTCTGTCGCGGTAGTACCCGTACACTCCGCCGTGGAAGTCTTTGGTTCCGCTTTTGGTTACAACGCTGATGTTCGCGCCTGCCGTCCTGCCGTATTCCGCCTGGAAGTTGCTGGTCATGACACGAAATTCCTGAATGGATTCGAGGCCAACTGTAGCAAACAATTTGCTGTTGTTGCCTGTATCCAAATTGCTGGCGCCATTCAACGTCACATTGAACTGCACCCCGCGCGACCCGTTTATGTAGATATTCCCGGTCTGGTTGCTGGCGACGGAAGCGTCCAGATCACCGTAAAATCCGGGAACCGAGCGCAGCAATGACAGGAAGCTGCGTCCATTCACCTCAACGTTTTGAAGTTGTTCTCCGACGATAGCGGTGCCATGTGCGGCGGATTCCGTCTCCAGCAACTGGCCTTCAGCGTAGACTTCCACCTTCTCAGTCGCAGCTCCCACCTCGAGAGTAATCGCCCCCAGGGAAAGCGCAACGTTGCTGGTCACATGCACATCCAGCTTCGCGTATGACTTGAAGCCGTCCTTTTCGACTAGTACGGTGTAGACTGACGGCAGAAGCGAGGGCAACACGAACTCCCCTCGCTGGTCCGTGGTAGTCTTTGCGACCGCCCCCGTACTTGTGTTCGTAACGGTAATCGATGCATTCGGCGCCAGAGCGCCCTGTGGATCCACTACGCTACCGGTTAAGGAGCCCATGATCGTCTGCGCAATTGCTGGTATTCCAATAAAAACAACAACTGCGAAGATAAAACCACGAATCACTCTCCCGATGCAGCTCTGATCGGGAACACTTTTTGTAATGTTCACGTTAGCCTCTCCATTCAGTTCAGTGCGACAGATTGGATATTTAAACTACGAATGCAAAGTATCTAATCAGAACAGCCGCAGTCAATTGAATTGTAGTCAATGATACTTCACTTTCAGTGAATGAATGGCGAGTATGGCTTGACATGAAAATAACAGCTAACATGTCCGAAGATGAACAACTTGACTATGATCGCATAGCCAAGCCCTACAAGGACGACCACATGAAGTGCAAGCGTATGGCCAGGGAGCATCGGATATGATGAGGTTCCCATCACAGTTATTTAGGAGCATGCGGAGGCCGGCTGAATTCAACACCTTGCCGCCGTTCCTGTGAACATCTGCTCCAATCAGGTTGGACATGGCGATTAACCAGAAAAACTGAATGGGGTATCCTTCTCTTCCCGAGCGGCTGCTGGCTTTGATTCTCTATTAAATGGCGCATGGTGAGTTCTGATTGGCGTAGAACATATAGGACAGGTTCCAAGAGAAGGACTCCCCAGGCTGAATATGAATATTTATGTACGGCTCGGGACAGAAGACACTGCGTGAAACCCATAGAAGTAAGCGAGTGAGGGGGCGATCAGCGCAGATTCGCACTCCTGCCGAAGTTGCCTCCTGGAAGATGGCGAGATCGTAGGGCGCGCTTTGTTGCGTAAGTTCCGCCAGAATGCTTTCGCCGGGACGCAGGCATCTGAGCAAGGAGGCGCGGCCTCCGTCAATCGAAAGCAGGCCGGGGGCCGGGTTCATCATGGACGGGGCAATCGGTGCCGTCATATGAAGAGACGGGCCAGGAGGCAGACCATCGATGCGGAAGAAATTGTGGTTGTACTGGCGTGTTGCAATTGGCACTCGTCCTGTGTTGACCAGCGTATGCGCCAGCGAGAGAACCGGAGCCTGCTTCGCCAGGGAGAGCGTCTTCCGGTATTGATAGCTTAGTCCGGTGGGACTGGACGCCATGTGCTCAAAGATGACCTGGTTGCTGGCGATCGAGGTTTGCCAGCCCGAATCATCGGCTATTGGATATGTGTAGAACCTGCGGAAGTCTCCATCACCAACCTTTCGCAGCAACCCGACTCCCAGACGCAGAAAAGGTGCGCCTTCGGCCACTCGTTGAAAATCCTGGTCTGGAGTATCGGCTGCCTCGAACTCCTCCGCAGGTCCCGTGATGCAGTCGTGAAACAGCGGATTGTGAGAGTCCTTCCACTGGCCAAAGTATTCATGGTCTCGATATCGCAGCGATCCGATGATTCCGGAGTGGTCGAAGCGCGTCCCGCGATAGAACGCGCGCTGTGCATCGGGAAGGTAAACGACCGCCGTGATTTCACCGGCGCTGATAGTGGCTTGCGGATATTCCGACATCAGTTCTTTCTCGGCTGGAGTTCAAGGGTATCGATTTCATACGGTTTGACCTGTAACGATTGCTTTTCGGGCCCGGATTCCGGCTCTTCCAAGAGGTTGGCTACGCGAAAGGAGCGTGGTTTTCCGAGGAATTGGAGGCTGGTCTCCGTTGAGGTGCCGCTTGCCTCGTAGAACCGGACGATGATGCTGCTTCCCTTATCCGCCTTCTTGAGCGCGGTGAGCGCAAGCGTATCGCCTGTCAAAGTAAGGAAGCTCTGCTCTGGCGGATAGGGCTTGCTGGAAAGATCATCCTCGCTGACTACGCCAATTAACGGTGAACTGAAGGCCATGCCCGTGCGCCATGCCCGTGTCGCTGCCCAGTTTCCCTTGCCGGAGGTGATGGAGTACCGGTAGATGTAAGTATTCGCTGGAGGCAATTGAGCAAGCACCTCTTTGCCGTCTTGCACGAATTGCGCCGTATTGAAGCGCGTGCCGCGGATCATCTCGCCGCGTATCAAGCCTTTGTCCACGGTGAACATTTGATGGTCTGCGCTGATGGTCAGATTCCAGTCAGCATTGCTTGCGGCGATCCAATCCTGTATCTGGCGCCAGCTCTTCCATACCTCGGGACTGATCTCGTCAACCTGTCGGGGACCAGCGTGCGGCATCATATCTGCTTCCGCCGCGGAGCCAAAGGGCACGCCATTTCTGATCTCCGCATTCGCCATCTCAAAAGGAAAGAGCTGTTCAATCTTCATAAAATGTCCTAGCGTCCAGGCAATCTTGTTTTCAAGGTCGATACGCTTCAGATCGCGATAGAGCGTAAGGCTTTGGGTGATGGGCACTCCATCAACCTCACCTTCGATGCGCAGTACCGCCTCTTCCGAGCCATTGCGAACCAGTTGAACATCATGCACGGCATAGATAAAGTTCCGGCCGGTATCGGGTTCGATGTCTAGCGCATTGCCACCCCGCTCCTCCACGCCGGCGATCTCCAGGCTCTTCGTCACAGCATGTCCAAGCTCCTTGTCGAATATTTCGATGAGGCCGGTAGCGCGGTCCACGGTGACGCGGTAAAACGTGTTCTCCAGAGTGTCGCTGCCCACAACACGGCGGGGATTATCCTTGTCGCGATCGTTATCCATGGCAACCTGCGCAGCGGGCGCCTTGGGCTGCTCGACGGCCGGCTCCAGATAAAAGGTCTTGTAGCCTACAGAAGGAACTTTTGGAGCGACGAAGACTATATTGATTCCGCGCGAAAGAACCTCCGAATATCCCTCGACATCGAAGGGAATCGAGACGCCTTGCGCGTCCACCAACCGCATGGACTTGCGGTAGTCGGCGATGTCGCCAGGAGCAATGTCGCCATACATCGATACGTGCATGGAGACGACGCCATCCCTGCTCCAACTGAGCGGGTTGAAGACAATGATGGCGGTCCCCCTCGTGCCGCGGTGCTGGACGCGCTCCGCGATGTTGCGCAGCGACTCGCGCAAAATCTGGCTACCCTCAAGGATGGCGGCTTGTGCATAGCCCACCTTGCGCGCGTCCCCGATATCACTACCCTGACCGAAATTGTTGTGGTCCATGGATTCGAGAGCCTTCCTCCAAAGGTGGTCAAACTCCACTTGGGGGTACGGCGCAAGGCCGAGGGCATCGTTGATGGCGGCAAATTCCTCGGCGGTGGAAAGCGTATCGGCTGCCTTCATCGCCGAAGGCCAAGTCGGGGTCATGGAGGTGATGATGTTCGCCCAGGAGGACGGAATCTCACCGGAAATGGTTGCTATCCCCGGAGTATTGACGGCGGACTGAAAGAATTCTACCGGCGTAGCGAAGCGGAAATGGGTCGGCGCAAGGCGGCGATTAAGAAACCCCAGATTGGAGACGAGAGTTTCGCTGGGGGCAAAGAGATCCGTGCCCCATCCGAGATAGACAGGACCGGGCGTCAGCGCCTGCATGGCGTCCAATTGTGTCCGGATGCGTATGACATGAGCATCATCCAGATCATGGTGAAGCCCAAGGTTAGCGCCCCAGCTGTAACCATTCAGCGTGCTCCAAAGCAGTGTGGTTGACCCATCGGGAGCCTTCCAGTAAAAGAGAGGCGACTCCGGTGGTCCCATGCGCGTCATCACCATGTACGGAATGGAGGACTTTTTCAGCATCTGCGGATACTGCAGCGTGAAGCCGGGAATGTCGCCAGAGTGGGCGACCAGTGGATCAACTCCAAAGACCTCGCGGGCGTATCGCTTGCCATATACGAGGTTGCGGATCTGAGCTTCGCCCCGGGGAAGATTCTGATAAATACTGGCCCACTTGGGGGCAATCTCGATCTGACCTTTTTTGACCAGGCTGCGCAGTTCTTCCGCCTCCGGCATGCCCTTGTGGCTGTCCATGAAGCTGTTGACAAAGACATCGTCCTCGAGCAGGAAGCGGAATTCCGTATGCTCCTTGGCAAGTTGCATCGCGCGCGCGATGATGCGGCTGCCGCGGCTCAGGCACTCTTCCGGGGTTCCAGCCCAGAAGAGATCCAGATGTGAAAACGGCACGATATAGACTTCATTGGCAGGCCGCGCACTTGGTTGGGAAAAAACGGCCGCCGCGCAGAGCGGAACAGTGGCAAACAGAAGGAGATTACGAAGAGTTTTCATACGGGCAGGATGATAGCAGGCGTAAGCGATTCAACACGATTCAAAAGAAGAAAGCCCGTATTTACTTTGCATGAATCGAGCGGGCGGCAGCGCCGCCCACCCTTTGGCCAGGATGAGCGGCACAAGCATCATTTCGCCGTCTTGGGCGCTGCCGGAATCTCCACCGTATCAATCTCGTAGGGTTTCACGTGCAGGGTTTGCACATCCTTGTCCGGGGCCGGCTCCTCCAGCATATTCACGGAGCGGAAGCTGCGCTGTCGGCCCATGAATTGAACGCTGGTGTCGGCAGGCTTGCCGGCAGTCTCAAAGAACCGCACTATGATGCCATCGCCCTTGTCTGCTTTTTTGATAGCGGTGACAGCGAGGGTATCTCCGGGAACAGTGAGAAAAGACTGTTGGGCAGGTAGGCTCTTCGGCGACAGTTCGTCCTCCGAGACAATGCCCATCAGCGGCATATTGAATCCCATGCCCTGCCGCCATGCCTGAGCTGCAATCCAGTCCCCTTTCCCGGAAGAGATCGAATAGCGAAATTCATAACTTCCGGCCTTGGGTAGTTTTACCGGTGTGGCTTTGCCGTCCTGATAGGTCCTTAGTTGGTTAAAGGTTGTGCCGCGAATCATGTCGCCGCGAATCGTGTCCTTGTCCACCGTGAACAACTGATGGTCCGCGCTGATGGTTAGATTCCACTCTGGGTTACTCGAGGAAATCCAGTATTGTATCTGCCGCCATTTCTTCCAGACCTCCAAGGGAACCTCGTCGTTGGCGCGCGGGCCAGCATGGGGAATCATTTCTGTCTCGGAGACCGATCCGAAGGGAACGCCATTGCGTACCTCGGCCCCTGGCATCTCCGTAGGAAAGAGCTGCTGAATCTCCATTGCCCGGTCCGGCGTCCACTGGATGGTATTCTCGATATCGATACGTGGAAGATCGCGATAGAGGGTGAGCTTCTGGATAATAGGTTCATCCGCAACGTGCCCCGCAATCTCGAATACAGTTTCCTCCGAGCCTTTGCGAACCAGCTTGACTGAGTCAATTAAGTTGGGGATGATGCGTCCGGTAGCAGGGAAAATGCTGATCGCATTGCCACCCCGCTGCTCCTCGGCAGCGATCTCCATATTCTTGACGACTATCCGGTTCAGCGCCTTGTCGAATACTTCAATGCGGCCCGTCGCCCGGTCAATCGTAACGCGGTAGAACTGATTTTCGACAAGATCCACGCCGGGCACCCGAAAGGGACTCTTTGTGTCGTTCTCATCGTCCATCTTCACGGTTGAGGCAGGCGAAGCGGCAGCCGGTTCAGCCGGTTCGAGATAGTAGGCTTTGTAACCGATAGAAGGTACATTCTGCGCTAGGAAGACCAAGGTCAACGCGCGCGACATATTCTCAGAATAGGCCTCCACGTCAAAGGGGATGGAGTTGCCCTCGGCGTCAACCATACGCATTCCCTTACGATAATCCTGAAGAGCAGCGGGAACCACATCGCCGTAAAGGGTTACGTGGGCACGGACAATATCATTGCGCTTCCAGGCGAGCGTATTAAAGACGATGATCGTGGTGGCTTTGGCATCCGGATGACGAACTCGCTCGGCGATGTTGCGCAGCGATTCGCGCAAAATCTGGCCGCTCTGCAAGGTCGCCGCATCCGCAAATCCAACCTTGCGCGCGTCCCCAATCTCGCCGCCTTGACCAAAGAAATTGTGGTCCATCGACTCCAGCGCCTTCCTCCAGAGAAGGTCAAACTGCTGCTGGGGATAAGGCGCATAGCCCAGGACATAGTTGATGGCGGCAAACTTTTCCGCGTTGACCAGCATATCCGCGGCGGTAATCGCCGGCGGCCAGGTCGCCGTCGCTGAACTATTTACGTTCCCCCAGGAACCCTCGATCTCACCGGAGAGGACAGGAGGATTGGGCATTTTGGATGCAGCGAGGAAGTATTCAATCGGCGAGGCAAACTGGAACCGCATCGGCGCCAGCTTCTGGTTCAGCACGCCCAGATTGCTCACCAGCGTTTCATTAGGAGCGTAGAGATCGGTTCCCCATCCCAGGTAGACGGGCGCCTTGGTGAGCGATTGGACGGCTCCGACCTTGCTCTGGATATTGCCCAGCGCCGCCTCGGTCAGCTCGTTATGCAAGCCCAGCTCTACTCCCCAGCTATACCCCTTGACCGCGTCCCAAACCAACGCGGAAGAGCCATCTGGAGACTTCCATTGAAAGAGTGGAGTATCGACTGGCCCCATGCGCGTCATCACCATGTACGGAATGGAGGACTTTTTCAGCATCTGCGGATACTGCAGCGTGAAGCCGGGAATGTCGCCAGAGTGGGCGACCAGTGGATCAACTCCAAAGACCTCGCGGGCGTATCGCTTGCCATATACGAGGTTGCGGATCTGAGCTTCGCCCCGGGGAAGATTCTGATAAATACTGGCCCACTTGGGGGCAATCTCGATCTGACCTTTTTTGACCAGGCTGCGCAGTTCTTCCGCCTCCGGCATGCCCTTGTGGCTGTCCATGAAGCTGTTGACAAAGACATCGTCCTCGAGCAGGAAGCGGAATTCCGTATGCTCCTTGGCAAGTTGCATCGCGCGCGCGATGATGCGGCTGCCGCGGCTCAGGCACTCTTCCGGGGTTCCAGCCCAGAAGAGATCCAGATGTGAAAACGGCACGATATAGACTTCATTGGCAGGCCGCGCACTTGGTTGGGAAAAAACGGCCGCCGCGCAGAGCGGAACAGTGGCAAACAGAAGGAGATTACGAAGAGTTTTCATACGGGCAGGATGATAGCAGGCGTAAGCGATTCAACACGATTCAAAAGAAGAAAGCCCGTATTTACTTTGCATGAATCGAGCGGGCGGCAGCGCCGCCCACCCTTTGGCCAGGATGAGCGGCACAAGCATCATTTCGCCGTCTTGGGCGCTGCCGGAATCTCCACCGTATCAATCTCGTAGGGTTTCACGTGCAGGGTTTGCACATCCTTGTCCGGGGCCGGCTCCTCCAGCATATTCACGGAGCGGAAGCTGCGCTGTCGGCCCATGAATTGAACGCTGGTGTCGGCAGGCTTGCCGGCAGTCTCAAAGAACCGCACTATGATGCCATCGCCCTTGTCTGCTTTTTTGATAGCGGTGACAGCGAGGGTATCTCCGGGAACAGTGAGAAAAGACTGTTGGGCAGGTAGGCTCTTCGGCGACAGTTCGTCCTCCGAGACAATGCCCATCAGCGGCATATTGAATCCCATGCCCTGCCGCCATGCCTGGTTTGTGGCCCAGTTTCCCTTCCCCGAGGAGAAGGAGTAGCGGCAGATGTACGTACCCGCAGCCGGCTGCTCCACCAAGACGTTCAAGCCGTTGCGCACCGTCTTGAGCGGGTTGAAGCGCGTTCCACGGAGCATATCTCCTCGAATCGCCTGATCGTCGACGGTAAACATTTGGTGGTCGGCGCTAATGGTGATGCTCCAGTCGTCGGTGCTGGCTGCGATCCAATCCTGAATCTGGCGCCAGTTTCTCCAGATTTCCGGCTTTACTTCGTCGCCGGAGTGGGGTCCGGCATTGGGCATGGCGTCGGCCTGCGAGGCGGAGCCGAAGGGAATGCCGTTGCGGATTTCGGCTCCTGGCATATCCAGCGGGAAGACTTGCTGAATCTTCATAAACCGGCCGGGTTTCCAGTTAATGGTGTTCTCGAAATCGATCTTGCGAAGGTCGCGATAGAGCGTGATGCGCTGGGTGATGGGGATACCGGCCATATCGCCTGTGATGCGGAAGACGGTCTCGGAGGAACCGTTGAACTCCAACTGGACTGAGGTGACAACGTTGATGACCATGCGTCCTGTACGAGGCTCTATGGCCAGCGTATTGCCCCCCCGCTCCTCGGCCCCGGAGATCTCCACGTCCTTGGCCACCGTCCGGTTCAACTCTTTGTCGAATATCTCAATGCGTCCCGTGGCACGATCCACGGTGACGCGATAGAAACGGTTCTCGATCACATCCGAGCCAACGATGCGCCGCGGATTCTTGACGTCGTTGTCGTCGTCCATCTTGACGTCAGCGACAGGGAATTGAGCAGCCGGATCGGCGGCCTCAAGGTAGTAGGTCTTGTAGCCGATGGAAGGAACTCCCTGGGCGGTGAAGACAAGGTTGAGGGCGCGCGACATATTCTCCGAGTATTCCTCCACATCGAAGGGAATGGAGTTTCCCTGCTCGTCGACTAGCTTCATCCCGGCGCGATAGTCCTTGATATCACCGGGAGCAACGTCTCCAAAGAGAGTGACATGCGCCCTTACTACGTCGTCGCGAGTCCAGCTCATGGGGTTGAAGACGACAATCGCGGTGGCCTTAGGGCTTGGCCGCTGCACCCGCTCTGCAATGTTGCGCAGCGAGGTGCGCAGAATCTGCCCGCCCTGCAAGATCGCGGCCCGCGCATAACCCACCTTGCGCTCGTCGCCCAGGTCGCCTCCCTGGCCGTAGTTGTTATGGTCCATCGCCTCGATAGCCTTCTTCCAAAGCTGGTCCAACTCCTGCTGAGGATAAGGCGCGTAGCCCAGGGTGTAGTTGATGGCGGCGAATTTTTCCGCATTGACCAGAGTGTCTGCGGCGGTGATGGTGGGCGGCCACAGCGTCATCATCGAGCTGATGACATTGGCCCAGGAAGAGGGAATCTCGCCGGAGATGACCGGAATATCGGACGTCTTTTCCGCCTCGTGGAAGTATTCGGTTGGCGTGGCGAATTGATACGTGGCTGGAGCTAGGCGGCGATTCAGCACAGCCATGTTGCTCACCAGCGTTTCATTGGGGGTGAAGAGGTCCGTGCCCCATCCCAGGTAAACGGGCGCCTTGGTGAGAGATTGAATCGCACCGACCTCGTTCTTGATGCGGTCAATGCGCGCGTCGTCAAGCTCGCGATGGAGCCCGAGGCCCACGCCCCAGCCATAGCCCTTGACCGTGTCCCAGACCAGGACATTGGAGCCGTCGGGCGACTTCCAGCGAAAGAGCGGCGCATCTGGCGGACCCATGCGCGTCATAATCATGTAGGGAATATCGGATTTGACAAGCATTTGCGGATATTGACGCGTGAAACCCGGGATGTCGATGAGCGCGGCGACCTGCGGATTGACGCCAAAGACCTCTCGGGCATAGCGCTTGCCATAGACGAGATTGCGCACCAGCGCCTCGGCGCGGGGCAGATTCTGGTAAATGGCGGCCCATTTGGGCGCAATTTCGATGCGTCCTGCGCGCACCAGGCTGCGCAATTGTTCGGCCTCAGGAGTGCCCTTGTGGCTCTCCATGAAGTTGTTAACGAAGACCTCGTCCTCCAGCAGGAAGCGAAACTCCGGATGCTCTTCGGCAAGCTGCATGGCCCGGATGGCGATACGATTACCGCGGCTTAGGCACTCCTCCTGGGTTCCGCCCCAGTAAAGATCAAGGTGGGAGAAGGGTACGATGAATACGCGCTCTGTTTGCGCCGACTGCTGCGAAAGGCCTGTGCAGCAAAAAGAGAAGAGAGAGAGAAGGAACACGCAATGCAGGATATTTTTCATACGTTACGCAAGATAGCATCTGGAGAGCATTCATTTCTATTCAAAATAAATTACGCAGGGTTTACTTTTCTTGAATTCAGGGAGTCCGGGGGTTTCGAGATTGCAAGCAAGGGAATATCCTTGGCAACGAGGGCGGTTGCGGTTTGAATGAAGCCCTCGACCGGTCGTGGGATGTAGTTCGATTGGCGGCGTATGAGGGCAACCTTCGAGAAGGGTGTTGCTTCGATTGGCCGGATCATGCTGAGGTGCCTCTCCTTCAAGTCGTGTCGCACAACCCAGAGCGGCAACAGTGCAATGCCCAAGCCCGACTGCACCATAGATCGAATGAATTCGGCGTTGTCGAATCGCATCACGACTTTGGGCTCAAACATATTCGCGGCGAAATAGCGATCAATTGGCTCTTGCATGCGGGATCCCTGGCGGAACAAGATGAAACGCCGATCCCTCAGATCGGCGAGGTGGGGCCGCGGAGGCAAATGTTTGAAATGTGTGACGAGGATCATTTCGAAATCCCACGTCGCCTCGATGACGAAATCGTGGCGTTCGCTGAGGTCAGCAGATACGACTAGTGCAAGATCGAGTGATCCTTTTTGCAGTTCCTCTAGCAGCGCTGGAGTATTTGCGGTTTCGACTAGCACTTCAATTTTTGGATAGGCGTGGCGAAAATGCTTGAGAATTGCCGGCAACACGTAGGAACTCGGACCAGTGCCGATGCGGACCAGGCCGCGTTTGAGTCCTTTCCACTCGTCGAGTGCTCCCAACGCAAAATCATAGTGGGCCAGCAGTTCCTTCACATGAGGAAGCAAAACTGTGGCTGCCTGCGTGAGCTGTAACTGCTTGCCAGCTTTTTCGTAAAGGATCACCCCGAGTTCCGCTTCGAGTGTTTTAAGCTGCTTATGGATGGCTGGCGGGCTGAGATGAATGTAGTCGGCGACCAACGCAATGCTCCCAAGCTCGGAAAGCGCAACTAGGCTGCGTAGTTCTTTTAGTTCCATCACAAGCAAGGCTACCACAATTCACATAAAGTGAACATACATTCGTTTCTTTTTTCTTTTATCGAGTACTCCCCTGCTGATAAATTTAGAGTTTGGGATGCAATTTACGGTGTTAATACCATTGAGAGGTGACTTCGGTCGACTATTTTCTCTATTCCGGCACGTACACGGGGAAGGGCAGTCGAGGTATCGGCTTGTCCAGGTTCTCTTCGGTTGATGGGCGGTTAGAGCCGATTGGGCTGGCGGCAGAACTCGAAAATCCCTCGTTCATCTGCGTTCATATGTCCAAAAGAATTCTTCTTGCGGTAAGCGAGGTATCGAATTTCCAGGGCGAGCGATCCGGCTCGCTTTCTTCGTGGAGGATTGATTCAGGAATTGGTCAATTGTCGCGTTTAAGCGAAATATCCTCTGGTGGCCCAGGCCCCTGCCACATTACGTTGGACAGCACGGCATGTGTCGCTTTGGTAGCAAATTATGGCGATGGAAGCGTGGCTGCTTTTCCTATAGAACGCGACGGAAGGCTTGGGGAGACGACCGGAGTTCTCCGCCAGATGGGCATGAGCATCAATGAGAGCCGGCAAGCCGGCCCACACGCCCATGGGACATTTGTATCTCCCTCGAACCGATATGCTGTCGTCACAGATCTTGGAGCAGATCGACTGTATCTCTATCGGCTGGATGCGCGTAACGCTAGGTTGGAATCTTGCTCTCCAGCGTCGCTTCCGGTTGATGCGGGTACAGGCCCTCGCCATTTCGCATTTCATCCCACCGGCAAGTTCGGCTATCTGATTGGCGAGTTGAACTCCACCATTATTGGCTATCGCTGCAATACGAACCGTGCGGACCTGGACAAAATAGGTGTTGAGTCGGCCACAGCGCGCGGGTTTTCCGGAGCGAACGATGCAGCTGAGATCGCTATTGATCGCAGTGGCGGATTCCTTTATTGTTCCAATCGCGGCGCCGATGATCTGGCCGTCTTCGCTATAGGCCGGGGCGGAGAATTGATTGCAAAGCAAAGAATTGCCTGCGGGGGAAGAACGCCGCGCCATTTCGCACTCGACCCAACGGAAAGATTTCTTTTGGTAGCCAACCAGGACTCAGACGAAGTTGCCGTATTTTCAAGAGATGGGGATACAGGAATACTGGCTGACACCAGCCGCCGCATGCAGATAAGCCAGCCGGCTTGTCTGGCTTTTGCGCCGTGTTCTGAGTGATTGAAATCTCGTCAACTGAAATGCGTACCATAGCACAGTAAGAACAGGGAATTGGAGATGACCTCAATGATTGATCGGGAGACCAGTGGAAGTCCGGGAGGAAATGCGGCTTTGACAAATCAGCTAACACCATCATCGACTACCCCCATGCGAAATACCTCCGCGGGCAAGGGCACAATTCAGATTGCCGAACTCTTCTCTCCTGGCGAAGACCATAAAGTGCGTCTTGCGCGACAGATCGGGATAACACACGCTATTGTCACAGTAACTCCGGCTACCCGCGGCCGGTCCCGCTCGCAATACGCCGAGGCGTTGGCGAAAGTAAAGGCCGACTTCAATGCCGCGGGTATGATTTTTGCTGGAGTGGAGAGCCACCCAGTATCGGCAGAGAAAATCAAACTCGGACTGCCGGGCCGTGATGAGGAAATCGAAAACTACCAGCAAGCCATTCGCGTTTTGGCGCAGCTCGGAGTACCCATGGTTTGCTACAACTGGATGGCCGGCCTTGGCTGGTATCGCACCAAGTCTGATGTTCCGGAACGTGGCGGCGCCTTGGTGAGCGAGTTCGACCTGCTGGAGGCCGAGAAACTTGGGTTGACGGAATGGGGCGCGGTCAGCGAAGAAACTATCTGGAACAATTTGAAGTATTTTCTGAACGCGGTCATGCCCGTGGCAGACGAAGTTGGCATGAAGATGGCGCTGCATCCGGATGATCCCCCGCTTTCACCTTTGCGCGGCATCGGGCGAATCCTGACGAGCGCCGCCGCATTCCGTCGTGTCATGGGCTTGCATCCTAGCCCCATGAATGGCATTACTTTCTGTCAAGCTACTTTTCGACTAATGGGTGAAGATATCGCCGCGCTTGTCGCCGAATGGTGCGCGCAGAAGAAGATTTTCTTTGTACATCTGCGTGATGTGGAGGGAAGCCGCGAGAGATTCCGCGAGACTTTCCATGACAACTGTCCGGTCGATCTGGCGCGGATGCTTCGCATTTATCACGACAATGGCTTCGAGGGACCTATGCGGCCTGACCACGCGCCGACTCTGGATGGCGAGCCAAACGACAAGCCTGGCTATGCCATGGGCGGAAAACTGTTCGCAGTGGGATATATGAAAGGTGCTATGGATGCGATGTCGATCCCTTATGCGTGACCTAACAATGCATTCTGCATGCAAATTCGCGCACATTTTCCGCCATTGGCGGCTTCCCTAATCGAAACCAAACCCTTACACTGTCCTCAAATGAGGAACTTTCTCGAGTCTCGCTCTGCTGCTTCCCGCAGCCACCGTATACCATATCTTGCCCGGCTTCTCTCAATGCTCGTGCTTTCTGGCCTGGCCTTAGCACCGCTCTATTTGGGGCGGCCTTCCATGGCGCAAGCTGCTGCGGAAAAGCCCCTGCTCATCTACTTCATCGACGTGGAGGGCGGCCAAGCCACGCTTCTGGTGGCTCCCTCGGGCGCGTCGCTGTTGATCGATGCCGGCTGGCCCACCGCTGACGGCCGCGACGCTGGCCGCATTCTGGCGGCAATGCACGATGCCGGCATCACCCGCATCGACCATCTACTCATCACACACTTTCACGTCGATCACGTAGGCGGCGTGCCAGAGCTGGTCAAGCGCGTCTCTATCGGCGAATTTCTCGACCATGGTGTCAATCGTGAGGACTCTGAGATCACTCGCCATGACTTCGCCGCCTATTTGAGTGTCTTTTATGGAGGAATAGCCGCCTAAGTTCGTTGCCCTCCAAGACGACAATCCTGAAATTGCTTTCGCCGCGGATTCAAAGTGCGATTAACTACAGGTGAATACGCATATAAAACAAATGAATTGCGCTCGGAAGAGTAGCTGTGGTCAGATAAACGCCGGATTCGGAATTGGTAACAAGGGGCTGTTGACATGAGTGTTGCTTCGCGAAGAACTTCACCTTTGGATGTTTTTTCCTCTGTCTTTTCTGTACTATTTACCAGCGCTCTATTGATCTTAGCCGGCGGCTGCGGGTCGTCTACCTTCTTCCAAGGGGTCTCGATCAATATGTCGCCTGTCAGCGTATCGCTGAACGTGGGCGGCACACAGCAGTTCACGGCGATGATTGCGGGCAGCTCGAATCCCGCGGTCGGCTGGACGTTCACCTGCTCGGGGGGGGTGGCTAATTGCGGAACGCTCAGCGCCAATGGCCTTTACACTGCGCCAGCGACCATCACCGTATCGAGCACGGCCACGGTGAGAGCCATTGCAAACGCGGACAACAGCAAGATCGCTATTGCGACTATTAATCTTGTGCCGATAGCAATCTCCGCCGTCACCCCGGGCACTGTATCGCTGAATGCCGGCGGAACGCAGACCTTCTCGGCCACTGCCTCTGGCAGCGTTACGAGCAATAATGCTGTTACCTGGGGAGTCTCCTGCACCGGCACCTGCGGCTCCATCAACAGCAACACCGGCGCTTACACCGCCCCCTCGCCGGTTCCCTCAGCCACCACCGTCACGGTGACGGCCACCGCCAGCGCGGACCCTTCCGTGTCCTCCACGGCCACCATCACGCTCAATGCCTTTACAATATCTGTTTCGCCCTCCGGCACCTCGCTGCTCAATCCGGGCGGAACGATTCAGTACACGGCCACGGTCACGGGAACCTCCAACACTGCCGTTACCTGGTCGGTTACCTGCGCCACCGCTTGCGGCTCTGTCAGCGGCACTGGACTCTACACCGCGCCGGCCACTGCTACCACCGACACGGTGACGGCGACCTCGGCTTATAACAGCCAAACCGCCTCGGCCACGGTCTCGGTCAGCCTGGTAAACGCCACGGTGAACTTCAACAGTACGCTGGCGACTCTTGATCCCAACGCCTTCGGCCTCGACATCACCGGTTATGGCAACGGCCTCAACATCACCAACGACTCCACCGAGCAAAATACCCTCATCGGCCTGAATCTCGGCATGATGCGCATGGACCTGGTGTACACCACTTCGGGCAATCCGAATAGCACCATCATCTGCGGCGGCAGCGGTTGTTCCACCGGCGTTACCGGGGATCAGTGGATCAGCAGTATTCATGCGCTGGGCGCGCAGCCGATGATCGTAGTCTCGCTCAACTCCTCTGCCACGCCCGCTTTCAATAATGCGGCCACCGACGCGGCCAACATGGTGACGCACTTCAACATCAACACGAGCACCGGACTTCCCGACCCGACCCTGCCAAAATATGTGAAGTATTGGGTGATCGGCAACGAGCCGAATCTGGCCACCTCTCCCGCGATTCCCGTCGCGACGTATGATACGAAGTTCACGGCGATAGTTAATGCCATGAAAGCCGTGGATCCGAACATCAAGGTAGGCGGTCCAGCAACCGGCGGATCCTACACCGGTTCCGGCAGCGGACCCTACAACTACATCCAGCAGTTTCTTACCGACTGCGGCGGCCTTGTGGACTTCGTCGATTTCCACAAGTACGATCTGAGCGGATCACAGTGGACAGACTCGCCGCTCAGGCTTATCGACTCAAACACCAACAAGTATGGCGCCAATGCTACCAACGGCCGGATTGGCGAGATTCGGGCACAGATCAGCGGGAATGCCACTAGCGGACCGCGAAGCGCTCAGATCGGCATCCAGGTCGGCGAGTATAATATCAGTTCCAACTCCGGCTCGCTCGCCTCGTCTCCTGAAGCCAGATTGCCGTACGACTTCTTCAATGTTCTCTACGTCTCCGCGGCGCTGGGCAACGTAATGACCACCGGCTCGCGCGCCATGCTCTTCGGGGACAAGAACACCGCTCTCGGCATTCTCTCCGATGGAACCACTCCCTGGATTAACGGCACGACGCAGGTCACCTGGGCGCCGGGCACAAACTACACAACCGATTCACCGATGCCGGCTTTCTACGGCTACGCCATGTACACCGGCATGGGTCTCTTCCGGCACTACGGCACCGCAGCGGTCAGCACATCAACCACGATAGCGGCCTCTCCCAATGGGCTGGACATCTTCGCCTCCACCAACGAAAATAACATCGTGGTGGTCAACAAGGACAGCGTTGCTCACGTAGTTACGTTCGCCCTGACCGGATACACATCGGGATCGGCGACGGCATGGCAGAAGGCGGCCGTCGGCGGCGTCCTCGGCAGCAGCGATAACCCCGGCCCGCTGTACAGTCCTTCAGGCATTCAACAACTTCCCAATGTAAACATTACCAACAGCGGCTTCTCGGTCTCGGTGCCGGCGTACTCCGTCACTACATACGTTTTGAATTAGCCAGCTCAATCAACCGGGTTTGTCGCACTGTGGCGTATGGTGGACAAGTCATATCCATCTCCCGTCAACAATAGAGCAATCATGCGGCCTGATCGCCAACTCCGCCGCAAGCGCCGCCGGCGGAGCCTACTTCAAGGTCATCGCCTCGTCCAACGGCAGCTTCTCCGTCACCAACTCCCGTACTGGGCAAATCAAGATTTATCCGCGTAAGTAGAGCAGTTGATTGCGGAATCAACAGCGATACGAGAGCTGTTATCTCAACTTGTCTTTCCTGGAGAAATACATATGCGTTCGGCCCACAAGTGGCGCCTGTCATGTAAACAAGTGTCGGCTACGGTTTATAGGGCGCAGGGCGTATTGATTCACCAGGAGTGAATGATTGTTTGCTACTATTCAATTGCATCGAGCGATCCGTTTCAGGCAGTATTAAAAGTGATTTTCCAGATTCCTTTGATCGCTCCGTGACTCGATATGAGTCTGGATTTACGAGCGTATCTGACGAATTTGGTATCCACTTCTGCCGGCTGGGGTGGCGCAGTAGCATTAACAAAGTAAATCGATGGTGCGAAAAGAGACAAAGTTGGAAAGCGCAACAGCCCCCAGATTCCGGTTTGATTACAGCAAAATGCGCTGGATGATTGCGTTTTGGCTTACTTTGTCAACGATTCTGAATGTTATCGAGAAACAGACCCTGTCGATCGTCGCGCCCTTTCTTCGGGATACATTGCATATCAGCGTGGTGCAGTACTCCTACGTCCTGACGGCATTCATGATCTCGTATGGCGTCATGTACGCTGTCGGCGGATGGTTTGTGGATCGTGTCGGAGAGCGAATCGGCATGGCGGCCTGCGTGGGATGGTGGGCGGTATGCACGATGCTTACCTCTTTAGTGCGGGGAGTGTTCAGTCTGGGAGCTGTGCGGTTTCTGGTGGGCCTGGGAGAGCCCGGGGTTTATCCAGCCGCGCTCAAGACGACGATGCGCTGGTTTCCAAAGGCGGAGCGGGGTACGCCGGTCGCGCTTTTTTCCTCGGGTGGTGCAATAGGGAATATGCTGGCGGCGCCATTGATTGCGCTGGTTGCACTGAATTTTGGATGGAGGGCATCCTTCCTTCTGCCGGGAACGCTTGGGCTGGTATGGTTGTCTGTCTGGCTGCTCATGTACCACTCACCCGAGAAGCACGCGGGTGTGACGGCGAATGAGCTTGCCGAATTGGCGAAGGAGGACTCGCCTGATGAGAAACTTGGCTGGCTTGCTCTCTTTCGCAATCGTAATGTGATGGCGCTTGTAATTGCCAGGCTGATCTCCGATCCTGTGAACTATTTTTATGTGTTTTGGATACCGGAATATCTGAAGAGCCAGCGAGGTTTCAGTTTGGCCGACATCGGCATGTATGCGTGGATGCCCTTTATGGCCGGGGCCGTAGGTGGAATGGTAGGTGGGCGTTGGTCGGATATTTTAATCAAGCGGGGCACGCATCCGGCCAAGGCAAGATTGCGCATTCTTTATATCTCGGCCGTGGTTGCACCCCTGGGAATTCTGACCAGTAAGGTCCACTCCGCCGCGCTGGCCCTGGTGCTGATGTCGCTGATGTCGTTTATTGTTTATTGCTGGTTCATCAACACGGCGGCGATTATTCCTGACATTGCTACGGTTCGACAGACAGGCTCCATTCTGGGAATCATGGGGACTGCCGGCACCTTCGCCGGGGCGATGTTCATGCCTCTGATTGGGTTTCTGGTGACGCGATTCGGCTCTTATCATCTGGTCTTCGCGCTCGTCGGATCGGCGCATCTGATTGCTGCTCTGACGCTACGCGGCATGATACGAATTCCTAAGGGCACGCCCAAAGTATTGGAGGAGTGCTATGAAGCTTAAGGGCAAGGTGGCCATCGTGACAGGCGGTGGACGGGGCATCGGCCGCGGCATCGCCGTCCGCTTGGCGAAAGAGGGTGCGACGGTCATTGTGAACTACAACTCATCCCCGAAGGAAGCTGAGCAAACTGTTGCCCAGATCAAACAGGCCGGCGGAATGGCAATTGCGTACCAGGCGGATGTGGGAGATCTGGGGTCGCACGCCGGGTTGCTGGCGGCCTGCGAACAGTTTGGCGGGATCGATATCTTGGTCAATAACGCGGGGCTTGAAATCCTCGAAAATGTGCTGGAAACAACCCCTTCGGCCTGGGACAAGACCCACGACGTGAATCTGAAGGGCTGTTATTTTTTGAGCTGCAGGGCTGCCAAGGCGATGAAGGGCCGTGGCGGCAAAATAATCTGCATCTCCAGCGTGCATGATGTCCAACCCTTGCGGCGGCGCGGGAGTTATTCGTCAAGTAAGGGTGGGCTTCTGATGTTGGTGAAGTCGCTGGCGCTGGAGCTGGCGGAGTTTGGTATCAACGTGAACGGAGTTTCTCCGGGGACGATTCTGACGGACATGAATCGCACCAGCCTGGAGGACCCCGAGGGGAAGAAACGGATGTTGGCAAGAATCCCCGCAGGACGAATTGGAACTCCAGAGGACATCGCCGGAGCAGTTGTATTTCTGGCCTCTTGCGATGCGGACTATGTTCACGGAACGACGATCTACGTGGATGGCGGGCTCTTGCTTTCTTAGTCAAATTACCACCAAATCGATTTTAAGGAGACGACAGTGGAAACGAACGGACAACCAAATATTTTGCCCAACATTGAAGAAATTTGCGAACGGTATAAGAAGCTCTATACCGCCGCTGTGTACGATGTGCTGGAGGGGTTCGGCTACCCAGATCAGGCGCTTTCGCATGAATTGGTGGCCCTTGCTCCAGGAATGAAGCTGGCAGGCCCGGCATTCACTATGAAGGGCACGCCTACAGCGGAACGGGACACTGCGGGCCGCAGCAAGCGAATGAAGATGGTCTGCGACATGACGTTCCCATGTGTCGAAGTACGTGACCGGGGAACGCCGTTCAACGTGGCGATCTACGGAGAGCTGATTGCAACGACGGCGCGAGCGCACGGAGCAGTGGGCGCTTTGATTGACGGAGGCACCCGCGACAGTAGCCTTTTGATAGCTATGGGCTTTTCCGTCTTTGCGCGATACCGTTCGCCTGTCGAAGCATTTGGCCGATATACGCTGATCAACAGCCAGGTGCCGGTGTGCATCTCCGGAGAACTCGTGCAGACTGTTACGGTCAATCCAGGGGATTTCATCTTTGGAGAAGAAGATGGCGTTATTGTTATTCCAAAGGATTTAACACTTAAAGTGCTCGAAGAATGCGAACGGATCAAAGGGTTAGAAGACCAGGCGCGGCATGACTTTGCGCGCGGAGATGATCCGGTCGAGGTCTTCCAGCGCTATCAGAGGTTTTAATTATGACAAGTGAACAATTGAATCCATTTCGCCTCGACGGCAAGGTAGCGCTAGTAACCGGCGCGAGCCGCGGCATCGGGCAGGCTTCGGCAGTTGCGCTGGCTGCGGCTGGAGCGAACGTTGCGGTATTGGGCAACAGCCGTCTTCCGGAAGAAACACGCAATGCCATCGAAGGGTTGGGTCGCGAGTCGATCGCACTACAGGGAGATCTCACGACTGAGGAGTTTCGCGAAGAGGCCCTTGCGCGTGTATTTGAAACATGGGGACGAATCGACATTCTGTTGAACAACGCTGGAACCCAAATTCGCACACCGGCCGTCGATTTTGCACCCGAGGATTGGGACCGCGTAATCAGCGTAAACCTGACATCGGTGTTTCGCATGTGCCAACTCGCGGGGCGCCATATGCTCAAACAAGGGAGCGGAAAAATCATCAATATCGCCTCTGTGCAAAGTTTCACAGGCGGTTTGACAATTCCGGCATACGCAGCGAGTAAGGGTGGCGTAGCACAGATAACGAAGGCGCTCGCCAATGAATGGGCACGACACAACGTGAATGTAAACGCGATTGCGCCGGGATATATCCTTACCGATCTGACGAGGCCATTGTTTGATGACCCTGTCCGTTCCAAGGAAATCATGGAACGGATTCCGGTTCAACGCTGGGGAAAGCCTGAAGACATTGGGGGAACAGTAGTCTATCTTGCCTCTCGTGCCTCGGACTTTGTTCATGGACACATCCTCCTCGTCGATGGGGGATGGATGGCGCGTTAAGCACGGTCTTATAGTCGGCTCTAGTCATTGTGGACGATATACAAGTCCCACTTATTCGGCGGGCCTTGCGCGCGATCTTGGCCGGCTGTTGAATGTTTTGATGCAATCTGAGAATGCACGGAGAGTGTGATGAAAGCTGCGGTGTATTACGGCAAAGAAGTTATTCGCGTTGAACAACGGCCAGAGCCATGCGTTAAGGACGGCGAGGTCCTGGTGCGTGTGCATGAGACCGGAATATGCGGCACGGACATGCAGATCTTCGCAGGCAAACATCCACGCGCGAAGGCAAATCTAGTTCCTGGACACGAGATCTTCGGACGTGTAGAAGACCCGCATGGATCTCTGTGGAAGCGGGGCGACCGCGTTGTGATCTACCCTTTGATCAGTTGCGGGCACTGTCAACCATGCATGGAAGGGAATGCTCATGTATGTGTATCACTTGGGCTAGTAGGTATAGATCGCGATGGCGGATTTGCGGAATTGGTTGCAGTAAATGAGCATCAACTCGTCCCTGTCCCGGATACGATTTCCGACAATGATGCCGCGATACTCGAGCCATTGGCTGTCGCAGTCCATGCCCTTCACAATTCCGTATTTCGCATTGGGGATACAGTGTTGGTGACCGGAGGAGGCCCGATTGGTAATCTGGTTGCTCAAACCCTACGCGCTTCTGGAGCGCGCAGGATTGTCTTGAGTGAAACGTCCTCGTTTCGCAGAGACCTGGCGGCGAAGCTTGGGTTTTTAGTCTTTGATCCCTCCACAGAGGCTCCACAGACTGCCTTGCGGCGTCTGATTGGAAAGCCTACCGTGGATATGGTCTTCGAGGCAACCGGGCATGCGCCTGCATATCAAGATGCTATAGAGTGCTGTGCGGTGCGCGGGCAGGTAAGCTTTGTCGGTATACCGAAGACTGTTCCTCCGGTTGATGTGCAGAGCATTGTGTACAAGGAACTACAGATTAGCAGTGCCCGGGTTTATAGACGGCGTGACTACGAGGGAGCCATTGCCCTGCTCTCAAGAAAAGCAGTGGATGGCGGATCGCTTATCACTGATCGTATCCCACTCAGTCAGGCGCCGCGCGCATATGAGCTTATGGGGAACGCCAGCACCAGCTGCAAGATCGTAATCTCGCCTCATTCCGGCTAAGAAAGTTGGTACTCTATGTCTAAGAAGTATATTGCTTTTGTTCTTTTTATTCTGATCTGCCCCCTTGCTCTTCCAGCTCTGTCCGCTTCTGCCGATTCAGCAGCTGTTGAACAGCGCGTACAGGCCTTGATGTCAAAACTTTCCCTCGAACAGAAGCTAGACATTCTGGCTGGTACAAAGGACATGTATATCGAAGCCGCCACTTCGATTGGTATGCCGCGCATAAAGCTTTCAGACGGGCCTACTGGGGTACGGGTATGGGGTCCAGCTACGGCCTATCCTGCCGGAATTGCATTGGCTGCGACTTGGGACCCTGGGTTGGTACAAGAGGTTGGCAAAGCGCTCGGTACGGATGCGCGGGCGAGAGGCGTTCACATTTTGCTCGCACCGGGTATGAACATCTACCGTGCCCCAATGGGTGGCCGAAACTTCGAGTATTTTGGTGAGGACCCACTACTGGCGTCGCGAATCGCTGTCTCCTATATACGCGGCGTACAGAGCGAAGGTGTTCTTGCAACGGCCAAACACTATATAGCAAACGATTCTGAGTACAACAGGCATAACGTGAACGCCGTGGTAGATGAACGGACATTACGCGAGATTTATATGCCCCCGTTTGAAGCTTCTGTGAAAGAGGGTCATGTAGCAGCCGTTATGGACAGCTACAACCTACTGAACGGCGAACATACAACACAAAATCAGTGGTTAAACAATCAAGTACTTAAGAAAGAGTGGGGATTCGACGGCATACTCATGTCGGACTGGGACGCCACCTACGACGGTCTGGCGGCAGCCACAGCTGGGCTTGATCTTGAGATGCCAAACGCTAAATTCATGAACAAACAGTTGCTTTTATCCGCGATTGCATCCGGGAAGCTAAAGACGGAGACAATCGACGACAAAGTACGGCGAATTCTCCGTATCTTTATACGTTTCGGCTTCTTCGACCGGCCGCAGGAAGACCTTTCAATCCCCCTATATCCGCAGGACGCGAGGGATATCGCTCTACGTGCAGCGCGAGAGAGTATGGTGTTGTTAAAGAACGACGGTGTATTACCATTGCAAATCAACAGAATAAAGACAATTGCCATTATAGGACCGGATGCTCATCCTGCGATTCCCGGTGGGGGTGGTAGTTCCTTCACAACGCCCTTTACTGCTTCGAGTTTTCTCACTGGACTCAGCGATGAGCTTGCCGGCAAGGTCAAGGTGCTCTACGCACGCGGCTTGCCTACACCCGATTCTGTCTTTAAGGAAACCGACTTTACCACACCTGAAGGCAAGCCTGGATTGAGGATGGAAACCTATCCGAACCAGAACTTCAGCGGAACACCTGCAACTGATTTCGTACGCCACGTCAATCACTGGAAGTTTGAAATGTGGACAGCCGCATCTCCAACACGACAGAGTATCCGCTGGTCTGGCTCCTTCCTGCCATCCAAGAGCGGAAGCTATCTTGTTCTTTCAGCAGCAGCTTCGCACGACACCTATCGAGTGGAAGTAGACGGCCATGAGGTGCTGGTGCAGCAGCGACGCGAAGGGCAGTCGTCCCAAGCAGGGCAAATCACCTTGACTGCGAATCATTCAGTGCAAGTAGTCGTCGAATATAAACCGGACTCTAGCAATTTGCGTATGGGATTTGGCATCAAGGCAATCGACGATCTCATTGCGCCAGAAGCGAAAAAGGTGGCTGCAGCTGCTGATGCGGTGATTGTTTCCGTAGGTTTCGATCCCACCAGCGAGGCTGAAGGTCTGGATAGAAGTTTTGAGCTTCCTTGGGGACAGGCGGCCCTCATCAACGCAGTGACAGCGGTTAATCCAAAGACAATCGTTAATGTTACCGCCGGCGGGGGCTTTGAAACTGCGTCCTGGCTGGAGAATGCGGCAGCCCTCATTCACAACTGGTACCCTGGGCAGGAGGGGGGCCGTGCCCTAGCTCAGATTATCCTGGGGCAGTACTCGCCTGAGGGTAAGCTGCCCATTAGCTTCGAACGACAGTGGGAAGATAACCCTGTTCACAATTCGTACTATCCGAACAGTACAGAGCCAGGCCATGAACTCGACGTCAATTACTCAGAAGGTCTGATGGTTGGCTATCGTTACTACACCAGTCAACGGCGCCAACCGCTCTTTCCGTTTGGTTTCGGACTGAACTACTCGTCGTTTGATTTGTCTAATCTGCAACTTTCTTCAGATCGCCGCTCGGCAGCGTCACTCAAAGAATCGCCGTTAATGGTCAGCGTTGACATAAATAACAGTGGTCACATCGCCGCAGCTGAAGTTGTGCAGGTTTACATAAGTAATAGAGCTTCCAAGACCGTTTGCCCTGATAGGGAATTGAGAGCCTTCGCAAAAGTGAGGCTCAGTCCAGGAGAATCCAAAAAAGTGACTCTGGAGTTAGGCGATCGAGCTTTTTCCAACTTCGACACAAGAAGCCATGACTGGAAGATTAATTCCGGGACATTTCAAATCCTTGTCGGTTTCTCTTCAGTAAATACTCCGCTGACAGCTAATTTACGGATTGGAGAATCGGAGTAATTTATTGGGAACAGCCCGTTACCAAAGTTGGCGAAAAGTATGGTGTGTCGGACGTAGCGATTGCAAAACTCTGCCGCAAGCTGAGAGTGCCCGTGCCCGGACGCGGACATTTGGCGAGGAAAGAGGTTGGACAAACCCTGAAGCAAAAGCCACTACCGGCGTTCCAGAACCCGCCGCGATTGTCTACCGAAAGGACGTCCCAGCCCCGAAACCACTGATTGACTCTCACGACCCAGAGCTTGCCAAGATTGCTGAGGTTGATAGCCGCATCATATCGATTCCGACCGTTGATCCGGGGAGCGGAATTGGGGACGTGAATCCTATCTAATCTGGAGTGTGCGAGGTCTCTGCCGCTTCAGTTCCAACAGCACCGGGCGCAACAGGGCATAGTCCGGCAGATCTGCGAGGAACGCAGCCTCCGCAATTGTCCGAACGAAACTCGGTACTTCGGCGCTTTCGGACGCCCAGTGGAGCCAGTCGGTGAGTTCTGGGTCGTCGTAGACGGAGTAATGCATCTTGTAGTCCTCCACTAAGCTTTCAGAAGCTGCAAAACCAATGAGCTGATAGTCTCAGAACACTCCCAGTATCCACCCTTCGACTGCGGCGACCTCTCGCTTCTTCGGAGTCAGCGGCGGACTGAAAAAGCTCCCCAGTGAGCCGCTCATGTCAGCCCGTTGCAGCCACGCTGCCACGGCGTAGGCGGCTTGGTCGTCGCCGTCACGGCCTTCCATTGGAAACCCAATCAAAATAAGTCCATATCCGAGTAGATGAATCCCTTTCCGGCCAGTGCGAGTCTGCGCTCCTCATACCGCCGCTTTGCCTCGCTCAGAATCCAGAAATGTTCGACCTCTTCCTGAGACCACATGACCTGTCCATCAATTTCGCTCCACTCGGCGTGGGCTTG
>OCZT010001032.1_pt1 | contig 28625 bp, 20 predicted proteins | sample 1539031 | NCBI WGS metagenome assembly OCZT01 (sample SAMEA3539308, study PRJEB22396) | soil metagenome | biome: tundra; feature: field; material: soil | place: USA | collected 2010-05 | depth 0.15 m | reverse complement strand
CTCTTCCGATCTCGCGAAATGCCGCGCTATGTGTGCTCGGGCACGACCCCGGCTCGTGTGTCGTCCTGTGCTGTGCGGTGCGGTGCTGTGCTGTTGCGCTGCTGTGCTGTTAGTGGTACTGCAGTGTGGTGCTCATTGTCACCATGCTGTGTGCAGTGTGCTGTAGTGCAGTGTAGTCACCGCTGCTACCCTGTGTGCTGTGTGCCATCGTGCATGGCATGTCCGTCATGCTGCTGCCTGCGAAGTGTCGCGTCGGCGCGCGCCCGCCTGTCTTGCAAGCCCACCGGGGACGGGCCGAGGTTTCTGGGGTGACGGGCGTGGCTCGGACACTCTCAGCCCCAGAGAAACGATGACCTTTTTCACTGACCCCCCCACAGCCCCCGGATATACGGTCTCCCCTCACGGGATATAGGGGATACGGGGGATTGGCTCTACCTCTCCGACTACCTCTCCGAGAGGTAGAGAGGTAGACCGGGAAACCTGACTGGAAACCTGTGCCTGCGCAGCGTTAGCGCAGCAGGATCAGGTCTGGACAACTAGTACCTCTACCTCTCCAAACACTAGGGACGGAGAGGTAGAGGTAGTGTCCCCCCGTGTGGATGGTCAGATCATCCCCATCGGAACGAAGCTCCCCGACGACAGCCCCACTGGGGTACACTATTGACATCGACCCAGCCAGTTGGTTGGGCGCATAGGAGAACCCGAATGGGAAGAGACTTCGCCGTCAATACGGGCGGCAGCGCGGAAGCGCCGCAGATCGATCCCGCTGTCTATGACATGCGGTTCGATGGCACAACTGACACGACCATGACCGGTGGCCAGTGGCAGAAGAACCCCGATGGGGACCCCAAGATCGAGTGGCATTTCACCCTCCTCGACGACGATGGGGCCGTCCTGTACGACCGGGGCGAGCCAATCCAGCTCTCCAAGGTCACCGGTACCAGCTTCAACTTCGACAGTCGCACCACGCCCGGTGGCCTGAAGATGCTGAAGGCGTTGCACACTCCGCTTGAGTGGGCCAGCTACGAGGCGGACCATTCGGTCTTCCCGGAGGAAGAGCAACTCGTCGGCCGCACAGTGCAGGGCGAAGTGTTCGTCAAGGAAAACGGTTGGCCTGCCATTGGCAACGTCATCGGTCCCAGAGTCAGAAGGACTAGCAGAGCATGAGCAAAGCGCAGACGCGCATCAATAATCGGATCAACCGGATGACCGGCTTCGCCACCGAAATGGCGGTCGCCTCCGCTAACCTGCGGATGTCCGGCGCCATCGCCAGCGTCACGTCCGCATACGACAAGGCGGCTGAGGAGTCAGCCACCCGCCTCGTTCGCTACCTGCAGCGCCGCCGCAACGCGCCGGGCAGCCGGATCGCCCGGCCGACTCCGACCCCGGCCCCGGCCGAACGGGTCTGCAACGTCTGCGGCTCTACTGCCTGCCCGTGGTAAACTAGACGAGCCAGCGCACGGGTGGTACGGAGCCAGTTGACTAGAACGACTGACGTCACCACCCCCGTGCACCGAGCCTACGGGACGGCGGGCGCACATGAAAAGTGAGTTCCACCGTCCCCCCAGCCGGGGAGGAGCAGTCTCCCAGCCAGCCTCATACGCTGGCCCACCTACGTGACGACTCGTAGCCCCGGTACCATCTAAGGCCCCGTCTGCGGCGCTGCTGGCGTCTGATGGCACGGGCGGGGCCAACATAAGCCGGTGCGCCTGAAGCGTACGGCGGGCCTCGAAACCCGTGCACCGGCCCCGCCCCCGGTCCAGCAGGCATTCCGCCCGTCGTAAGGATGGAAGCGTGGTTGGAGTCCACGCGGGGGCTCCACAGTGGGAGACACATGGAATACGACCTCGCAGCGGACGCCGCCCGGCTGACTGACCTCGGCTTTGACGTCTTCCCGTGTAGGATTACCCTAGACGAGGACACCGGTGACAAGATCACCGACTTCCTTGGCATCCGCTGGCAGGACAGCGTGCCACCTGATGTGCATAAATATCCACGGGCGAACATGCTGTTCGTGCGCCTGCCGGTGGACACGGTTGTCCTTGACATCGACAACATCGAGAAGTTCGACTCCACTGGCCTGCGGGTGACGCCCGGCGCCAAGTGGAGTAACAGCCGACGCGGCCTGCACGTCTTCTACCGCACTGACGGGCGGGATGTCCCGCAGATTGTTGACCCCGGAGAGACGGGCTACGACACGCGCGTCGGCGGAAAGGGTATCGTTTTTGCGTGGAACCCAAGCGACTGGGTAGCCGCCAGTGAGTGGACCCCCGCTGAGGACTGGCTGTACCACCGGCCTCACGTCAAACTGCAGGAGTTGATCGACCGGTCCAACGAGGGCGGGATTGTTTTCCCGTTGACCTCAGACAACGAAATCATCCGCTGGCTGGGCAGCATCTACACGGCGGGGATGACCCCGGCCGACCTGATCGCCATGCAGAAGGCTGCCTACGCAGATGGTCGCATCGTCGCGACAGCCCGACCGTGGACCGACGAGGACTTCGAGCGGCACACTCGGGCTAGCCGTAACTGGGAGCCCGTGAACGCCACCGCGTCAGTTGAGGGCCTGCCGTCATCAGACGGCACCATTCGCAACATCTTGGACTACCTGCGTGGAGTCCCAGAGCACGTCCCGTGGTTGATCAAGAACATCGCGTTCGCCAACGGCATCACCCTCATCTCGGGCGAGCCTAAGGCCGGGAAATCGACGTTCGCCGCGCAGATCATGACGGTACGGGAGGCCGAGTACGACAATCAGGAGTCGTTTCTCGGGGAGGGCGTCACTGTCGGACCGACGTTGCTAGTCACCGAGGAGTCCGGCGTCCCAGTCCGCTACAAGGTGGGCCACCTGTCGAAGCTGGACGTGTACGACCTGTCTGCCGCTGGAGGCGAAAAATTTACGGCTACGTTGCAGAAGATCGTAGACTGGGCCAATGAGCGCTGCGTGGAACACACCGGGCTCGTCCTGATCGACACTCTCTCCGTGTGGGCTGGGATCGAAGACGAGAACGACGCGACTCAGGTAACGAACGCTCTGAAGCTCATCAAACAGGTCGCGCAGGCGTACAACGTGTCGATCATCCTCGTGCACCATCAGCGCAAGAGCGGTGGTACGAACGGAGTAGCGATCCGTGGAAGTGGCGCGCTACTGGCGAACGTGGATCACGTCCTCGAACTGAAGCGCGTCAGCGAGGAGTCGAGCGACCGCCGCCTAAACACAATGGGGCGTGTGAGTGAGCCCGAATACCTATGGATGGGGTACGACAAAGAGACGAAAGTCTACACATTGAAGGACCCAGAGGATGGTGACCTAGCGGAAATGGAGGCTGAGCTAGACGCTATTCCGCGCGAGGGTGATGGCCCCGGCCTACTGCGTCATGAGACTGGCCTCAGTGACCAGAAGCTCACGACCTACCGCAACAAGGGCAGGCTGCACGTGGAGTTGGGCGGTGGTGCTCGCGGAACTGCCAACCTGTACTGGTCAGTTCCGCGAGCATGATCCGCGTAGTTCGCAAACCACCGTCAACCCGCGCTGTAGCAGGCTCGCTGAAGCGTCAGGCTGCCCGCAACGGCTACAACATCACCGTCGAGGAGCGGGATCAGCGGCTGGACGAGCAATCGCACTGCTGCGCCGTCTGTGGGCGAGCCTTCCGCACCCCAGCGTGGCACCTAGTGTGCACTTGGACTGGCATCCTCACCGGCAGGCGCATCGGAACGAGCCCAGCAGTCGATCACGACCACGTCACTGGTCGCGTGCGCGGACTACTGTGCCGATGGTGCAATCACGACATTGTGAGTATGGTTGATCGGCACCCCGAGGAAGTGCGCAGGGCGCAGCTTTACGTCCGAAACGGCGGTTTCCGCTTGATGTAGGCTACAATAGGTGGGTGCCACCCCTTTGTTCGGTCTGTAAGCAGCCTCCAATCCGGCGCATCGTCGATGAATACCTATCCGAGGGTGTGACAGCCGCTGGTATCAGCCGTAACCTCCAAGAAGTACGTGTGTCGCTGACCCCAGATGTCATCAACCGACACAAACTCCACTACGAACCCCCAATTGAGCGCGTTGCGGGCACCCGGAAGCGCGATTTTGCTCTTCTGGTCCGCGATAAGGCCATCGACCAGTTCGAGAAGGGCGATCTCGACCTCACTGACAAGGACAGCGTGCCCGGCATCAATGCTGGCATCAAGGCGCAGTCTGTGCTCGACCGCCGCGAGGTGCAGAAGGCCAAGCAGCAGACCGGCGATGCAGTCCTGTCGTTGATCGCGTGGCTGGAGGGCGGGGTCATCCCGCGTCAGCTAGAAAGCGGCGACGTAGTCGATGGTGAAGCTGTTGAGGTTAACTGACGCCCAGCAGGACAAGCTGCTTGTTAGCCGTTTCAAGCTCGACCCTGACGAAGTAGCCGCTGGCGTCAAACTCCGCACGTTTGCACGGGACGGACTGGGCATCGAACTCCACGTTGGGCAGGTCGCCTTCGCTGGCTTCGTGCTGGCGCGCCATCTGTCCAACCCGCGTCTCGCCAAGTTCCACACGCTTGTCCTAGCTTCCGGTAACAGGGCAGGCAAGACCAGCCTCCTAGCCATCCTGATCATCTACTCCTGCCTGCGGAAGCTGAACAAGGACACGCCGACCAGCATCTTTGAGGCTGAGAAGTGGGCCAAGTCGGAGTACCATTGGTACCACTTCGGGATCAGCCAAGAGGTTGCCGATCTGGTCTACAGTGACGTGACCCGCATCCTGACCGGCCTGCACGAGGGCCAATTGGATGGCTGCCCGATGCAGACGCAACTGGGCACCGTCGCCACGTGGGAGGTGAAGGAATACAGCGAGTATCGTTGGATCAAGTTCACCGAGCAGTTGGGTGGGGCTCAAATCCACTTCCGAACCACTGGCGAGAAGGCTCTGTCCTCCCTCGGCAAGGATATCCACGGCCTGAGTTTCGACGAGGCCGGTATTGAGAAGAACCTCGACTTCCTGATCAAGGAAGTCTTCAACATGCGGCGCATCGGGACCGGTGGGCAGTTGCTCATGGTCTCCACTCCGTCCGAGGACATTGGGACATTCTTCGCGGAGAAGTGGGAGCAGGGTAACCCCGCCAGCGAGGACAAGCTGACTGGTTGGCGCTCTATGCGCATGTCCACTCGGGACAACATCGGCTACGGCCTGACTCAGGACCGGTTCGACATCCTCGTAGAGGACATGGGGCCGCGCGAGATCATGCAGCAGATCGAGGGCATCTTCCTGCAGGGCAAGACGGCTTACTTCAACGGCGAGAACGTGGAACTGGCCTTCGCCAGCGGGATGCCGGACCGGATCGCGGCTCAGCGAGGCGGGACGTACCTTCAGGGGTGCGATCCCGCCAAATCAAACGACTCAATGTGGGCGCTTGTACTGAAGTTGGTCGAGAACCCCAACGATCCAGACCGTCCGTACCTAGTGGGCGTGCGGGCCGAGCAGAAGCAGGGCCAGAAGAGCACCCCCGTTATGGTCGCCCTAGCCGCCAACGGCTTCCGGGCCTACGACTCCATGGCAGGCTTCCAGACAGCGACTGAGAAGCGCCTGAACCCACTCGATGAGCCCGCTGCGCTCGGTTTGGGCTCCCATTGCTACACCGGCATCGATGCTACTGGTTTTGGTGGTAAGATGTTCAGAGAGGCACTGGAAAAGGAATGTCCGAACCTCTACAACGTCGAGTTCGGCGGAACAGTACAGACTAAGCGTAAGCTCCTCGGAAACTTGCGAACCATCATCGACGAAGGTCGGTTGCTCCTACCGAGGACGGGCATCTGGCTCATCGTGAGGCGACAACTCTTGGGCTACAAACTTGAAGATCGCGGTATCGCCCAAGACGCCGTGATGGCGCTCGTCTGCGCTGTCTACCTCGTGAAGCGCGCCCCCCTTGACGGCATGCCTTCAGTCGCGGTCGATATGTAATGGGCATGGAAACCCTTTCGGCATCGCCGAACCTGATCCCGTACGCGACAATGACCCTGCAGAAGGGTCTCCAGATCGCGACAGACGAACCAACCCTGCAGATCATGCGTACTCTGTCCCGGCGAGTGATCGCTGTTCGGCAGGAGCATGATTTCTTCCGCGTCTGGTGCGACCGAGCCGATCTGCTCTACTACGCCGACCGCTTCACCACTGGCGGGGCTGACCTCTGGCCTAACGATCCGAGCGCCAAAATTTTGGGCCGGTCGCATGTCAGCGTAAACACCCCTGCCGTGTACGTCGATATCCCAGCAGCCCTTCAGGCTGTGGACCCGATCGAGAATATGCTGGCACTCAAGGACACGGACGAGGCGCGCGATGCCGCAGCCGCCCTAGAGCGCGTCTACTCAGCATGGAAGATGGAGGACAACAATCCTCTGAAGTTCCACAAGGCAGCTACGGTCAAGGGCCTCTACGGTCGGACCGCAGCCCGCGTCTTCTGGGACCCCGACGACGACGATCCCAATAGTGACGGGCACCCTAGCGTCGAGATTGTCGAGCAGCCCCGTAACCTGTACCTCGGCTATAAGACGGACACCTACGAAGAGCTTGAGTGGGCAGCCTACCGGATGCTCTATGAGCCCAACGCTCTGATCGAAGCCTTCGGCGTGGACGTCAGCCCTTACAAGGACGAGGACAGCGGGTACACCCTGCCGCTCGTCGAAGTTCGCGACTTCTTCGACATCCCGCCCCGTCAGTGGTTGACCTCTGGCGATGCCCGCGTCGAGGTCTGGGACTACTGGTACCGCCAGCCGGTCTGGTCAACGGGTAGGAACCCCAAGTTCAAGCGGATGGACACCTACAACGTCGTCCTTGCAGGGAACGTGATCGTGCGTGGACCCATCAAGTACGATGAGTACAAGGGCAGCCTGCCCTACGTGCCGCTGTTCAACACCTTCGTACCCGGTCTGCCAACCGGGCGAGCGGACCTCATGGACGTCGAGCCCCTGATCCGCGAGAAGATGGAGATTATCACCAACGGCAGCCAGATGATCCACAACGGGACGTCCGGCGACGCTTGGCAGTTGGTCGGACCAGATGCGCCGATGCGCGTGCCCGCTGGCCTGAAACCGAAGCGCGGCGAGATGGTCGGACCCGGACCGGGCAACCGGATCGAGACGATCACTCCATTCATTGCCGAATTCCAGCTTGAGCAATTCCTCGGCCGGATTGACAGAGAGCTTGCCACAGTGTCGGGTCTCAACGACCTGCTGCTCGGGCTCGCACCCGCGCAGGTTCTGTCGTCCAGCAAGGCTATCAACGCTCTGATCGCCAACTACGAGTCCCGGTTGTCCATGCGCTTGCGCCTGCTCTATGCATGGCGCATCGAAGTGTGGGAGTTGGCCCTCAAGATTTGGGTAGCCAAGTCCAAGACGGTCGCCACCATCGTCTCGCAGGGTGGCGGACGACTCGAAGTCATCGATCCAAGCCTGTCGCCACGCGACGACATGGAGACCGCTACGAGGGCCATCAACCTCGTCAACGCGAAGTTGTGGAGTCAGCGACGGGCCATGGGCATCGTCGGTGTAGACGACCCCGAGACCGAACAGGACATGATCCGCGAAGAGTCCACCGATGCCACCTTGTGGCCGGAGCGGGTGCAGGTTATGGCCCAGTTGATGCAGGCCCTTCAGGCCCTCGGGCTCAATGCTCCGCAGGGTGTGCAGGATCAGGCTCAGGGGCAGCTTTCCAGCGGGCAGCAGGATCTTCACAAGGCTCTGGGCATGCAGACTCCCGACAACTCGACTAGTTCACAGCTTCCCGGAGATCAGGGGATGACTCCTCCGACCCCCGGCATGGATCAGAGCGGCGCCCCAACGCCCTTCGCTCAGGGTCCAGCGGCCGCGCCCGGGGCGCCAATCGGTCCCGGTAAGCCGGGTGGCCCCGGCCTGATGCAGCAAACCATTTCGGGCGGCAAGATCGCTCCCGGCAAGACGTTCATCAAGACTCAGGCTTCTCTGGGGCGTCGCTGATGCGCGGCGTCGGAGTGCCCGGTGGTCCGCGTCAGGGTGGGAGCGGTGGTCGCAGTTCGGGCAACAAGATGAAGCAGGCAGAATACCGCCATTCTGAGGCTGGCAAACTCGCCCGCAAGATGCGCAACATGATGCCGGAGCGGCGTGCGATAATGGCAGTGAAGCGCGCGGTAAAGCGGCACGTGAAGGGCGGCTTCTGATGGCATACCGCAGTGGCCAGTTCGGCCGCGCCCCGCGCACCGTCCCCAGCCTGACCAATACGCTCGTCTCCATCGCAAACCAGTTCATCACGCAGCAGGACCAGAACATCATGTCCGCGTGGCAGAAGGGTGGCACCTACGAGGGCCAACCGGTTACCGATGCGATCATGCTGCAGCACTGGCAGGATCGTATGAAGGGTCTCTCCACGAATGACCCTATGTACGACAACTACAAGCTCGCCTACACCCAGCTACAGTACACGATCGGCGAGTCGAAGATGACTGCGCTCTACTCCCAGAAGAAGGCGACCGACGCCCAGATGATCGCGTTCTACCTCGGGGAGGCGAAGAAAATCCCGGTCAACAGTGAGTTCTACCGGGTTCTCCAGCGTGACGCTGGTCAGTACATGCGCAACGCGCAATCGGGCGCCTTGGCAGCGGCCGCTGCGGCCAAAGAGAAAGCCTATAACATCTCGATGGCCGATCTGCAGAAGAAGAACGAGGACCCGGCCACCTTTTTGGCGAATACCATCCAGCGGATGGATCAGTCGGGCGTACCCGGCGCAGGGCTGGGTGCCATCCTAGATGCTCCGGGCTCCAATAGCTCGTTCACGAACCTCGCCTCGCCTAGCGCTGCCGAATACATGCAACTGCTCTCGCTCATCACGCCGACCAACCCAATCCATGGTCGCACGAGCGCTGCTAACGCGGCTGCGCACGACGCTGGCAACGTTGGGTCTGCCAACGTCCTGTACCACAACGACAATGGCAAGCCAGTTACTGGGGCGATGATTTACGCCCAGTGGCAGAAGCTCGTGCCGGGCTTCCACGGTCCAATCAACTCGGCTACCCTATCAACCTACATCGGTCGAGCCATCACCGGGATCGATCAGCGCATTGCGCTCGCTCAGAAGACCGGGCACATGACTGCTGTTTCCCAGTTGAATACGCTGAAGGCTCAGTACGCCGAGGTTGGGCGCGTCACGTCGTCGATCCCGGTCGTCAACCTATACATGCAGGCGAACGCCGCCTACATGAAGGTGATGAACGACTCTACCTCGACGTCGCAGGACTTCCTCGCAGCCAAGGCTGTCTACGATGCCGCGCTCGGGAAGCTGGCCTCCGACCCCCGGATCGCCACTAACGACAATCTCAAGTCGCGCCTCACGAGCGAGATCAACGGCGGACCCGGAACGACGGTCGCACAGGACCTCACTGGCCTGTCGAGTGCGAGCAGCGTGGATCAGACTGGGGCAGCCAAGGTTGCTGCAAAGCTCGATCTCGCCCAGAAGCAGATCGATGCGGTGGCAACTAGTGGCGGCGCGATCGTGTGGACGAACGGGCTCTACACTCGTGATGCTTCAACCGGAGTCTACTCGTTCCACGCCGACCCGACCGGTGACGCGATCGGGGCTGCCACTCAGTCTGATATCGCTTCGGGGGGCGGGGTGGGGGCTACCATCGTGTACCGACCAGACCCGGCAGGCGGGGCTGCCATTCCAGTGACGATGACTGGGGTTGGGGTCTACGCTGACGCCAAAGACTCGGCTACCGGAGCTACGCTCAATCCCACCGACCTCAAGCCGATTGCCACCCGCTATGATTATCCGAACGGCGCGCCCCCTCTATACGGCTTCCTTGTCAAGGATGCCTCTGGGAAGTCTGTGATGGTCTACTCCTCGGACGGACCGTTCGGTAGTAGCAATCCGATTACAAAGGGGACGGGTGGGTGGCATGTTGACATTTCGTCCGGTCAGCCTGTGAACCCGGACCTTTCCAAGAACGGTGATCTTGGGAACGGGTGGGCTGTATCCGGGGCGGTTGCTGCAACTGCAACTAGCCTAGCGAAGCCGGGCTCGATCATCTTCACTCCGATTGCTGCAGCCGGTTCCACGAATACGCGAACGGGGACGGGCGGGTATGACCCGCAGACGGACTTCGTCAGTCAGTCTCTGGCGCACCTTCACTCTCTGCCAGAAGGCTCAGCCGAACTGGCGAAGCTGGAGAACGACTCGGTCTTCATGCACCAAATCGACATCGAGAACCACGTTGCAGCGGGTGGGACCTACAACGCCTCGACGGGCACGTGGACTGGCGTCGATGCCAATGCCCTAGCTCAGTACACTACGCAGACGACTAACATCATCTCGCCACCCCCGGCGCACATCACGGGGTCGCCTGTCTGGCAGCGCACCAACACCGGATCGCCCTTCCCCAGTGGGCTTCCATCTACGGTACCTACAGCGGGCAACCCGTCAGGCACGGTGGGCGGATGGGACTCGGGAGCCCGGCAACTCAACACGCTACCACTGGACTACATCAGAAACTCCCCGCTGGGGGCGATGGCTTCAGGCCACGTTCCCGGCACCAACAACCTTGCCATGCCCTTCCAGAGCGCAGGCGCCGGTACGGCCATCAAGCTCGGTACGCAGTTCACCTTGCCAACCTTCAGCCCAGCACAACTGCCGGGTGGTACCGCGCCAGCTCCTGTCAAGGCGGTCACGCCTCCACCGACCGTTGTAACGGGCCAGAGTCCGTGGAGTCTCAGCGGTGGTAAAACTGGCGCTGCGCCACCCCCGACGTCCACCGGTGGCATCGGTATGAGGGAACTCTGATGGGCTGGGGAGACCAGCAATCAGGGACTGGGGGTTTCACCAACCTCGGAGGTGGTATCGGAGGGGGCGGATCACTTGCTACCGCTCCGGGTACTCCTGCCCCGCCCGCTACTCCTGCGCTTACGGGCATCGACATCAACCCGCTCGACCCAGCCGCCAGCGCTCAGAGCGCTGAGTCGGGTATCAGCGGGTTCTTCAGCGGCTTGCGGGGAGCGCTCTTCGGGGCAGATAAGGCTGATCCGTACGGGCAGCATGGTGGCCTACTGGGAGACGTCCCGCTCGTTAGCGACGTCGCTCGCTTTGCAACCGCCAACGCACAGAATGTCGGGGGTGTGGTCTCCAGCATTCCGGGCCATCTAGCCGACATCGTCGGTGGAGCGCTGGAGCACGTCCCGGCAGGGCCAGAGGCCGAGGCCGAACTGTCCCAGCAGTTCGCTGCCATGCCCGACTCGCCTGAGAAGCAGGCCGCACAGGCTGCCGCCGATAAAGCGAATGGCATCCTCGGGACCGGCATCCTCAGTGATAAGGCTCACATCTACGAGGCTGCCCTGCGGGCCTACGATCAGGGCACTGTTGCCAAGGCCCCGGATCATCCGACCCTCTACGGCGGGACATTCGAGATGCCCGGCTCCGTGGCTGACACGATCACGAACTTGTTCGGTGGGCTGCAGGCCCCCGTTCGCACCGTTGAACGCGCCATTTCGGGGGCGGGCAAGGCAGGTTCCGGTGGCCTCAACGAACTGGACGTCCTGCGTCAGGTCGCCAGTGGACAGTACGCTTTCAATCAAGGTGGACTCAGCGGCAACAAGGACCTGTCTCCGGTCGAGGCGACCGCAGTAGCCATGTCCACTCCGGGCAAGGACGGCGGTCCCCCCGCTTGGACTGATCAGGAGGCCCTTGACTACCTGTCCTCGCACGGGGCCGGGTTCTCCCACTCCCAACTTGTGGAAATGGCTGGCAGCACCTTCCTCGACCCAGTCATGGCTTCCATGTCGGCCGCAGGCGCGGTTGCTAAAATTGGCGCGCTGGGCGCCAAGGCGGTGGACTTCGCCGCTGGTGCTGATGAGGCAGTCACTACTGCTCAGAAGGCACTCGACGGCGCGCAGGCAGCGATGGATGCCGGGACGGCAGTCGCGGGAGCAGTGCCGGATGCAGCCAAGATCACTGAGTTGCAGGCGGCAGTAACGACCGCTACCGATAACGCCGACCTCATCCGGGCAGGGGGTGGCGGCATGTTGAAGGCGCCGAACCGGATCAACTTCATTGCTAGGGCGCTGCAGAGTGAACACGTCGCTCCCGGCGTGGCCGACATGCTGAAGACCATCGGAACGATGTACAAGGGGCTGGAGGGTACCGATCTAGGTCGAGCGGCCAAGATCGTCCGAACCATCATCGACCCCCTTCATGCCTTGGACCTCCATCGCCCTGCCGGTGCGCAGAACCTTGACCTCATGTCTGAGGCTTTCCCGAAGGCACTCATTGAAGTGCGTGGCCCCGTGGCCGACCAGCAGGTTCGCGGGATGCTGCAGCGACTGGACCCGACTGGGACAGTGCGCGACTTGTACACGCGCGGTATTGGGAATGCTTCGGCCAACTGGGCGCGTGAGTCCGTTGGCGAAATCCATCGAGCCGACATTCTGCTAGGCGGCATGGCCCCTGAGTTGATGGCCGATCCCACTCGCACCGTAGACGCCACGCTCAACGAGGTAATCAAGAACGCCAAGCAGTCTGATGTCCTTCGTCAATTCAAGCAGACGGCAGTCGGCAAGGGTAATCAGGTCTTCGACGAGGCGGCTAAGGCTGAGTCCGCCCGCCGCCTAGCGCAGCTTCTCGGTGGGCAGTCTGAGGAAGAGTGGGCGAAAGAGATCGCCTCTTGGGGTAAGAACCCGGCCGGTAAGCTGAACATCCTGAACGACGCGATGTACGGTATTGCCAACCAACAGCTACTTGAGGCCGCAGCCGCTTCGGTTGGCAAGGCGGGGGCGCTGGATACGAGGCTGCAGGACCTCGTCCTGATGGCTCGTACCACGATCTCCAAGCAGGGTGCGGGTGGGTTGCTCAATGATCTCGCGCAGGTTACGACGGAGGCTGAGGCGAAGAAAATCATCCTCGACGCGATGCAGCAGTATCCTCAGCTTCGATATGTCGGCATCGATGATGCCAACTGGGGCAAGACCATTCAGGACTTCAAGGAATACCTGACCAAGCGGATGCCGAGCATGCCGATGCAGGTCACCCACGAAGAGCTGGGTGGCATGACGCAAGAAATGCGGGACATGGAGTCCAACCTCGACAAGGCGTACTCGCTCGGGTTCGCGCCTGATCAGGAGTACCGCTGGGGGCTGGAGCGTACCAACGTCACCGGCGCGTACGCCCCGGTCGGGAACGTGTGGGTCGGGCACGTGGCTGACGCGGGCATCCAGTATCAGGCCGGACATGCGTTGGACCTGAACATCGCAGGTCATCCGATCCTGACGGCGCTCGCCCAGAAGGCTCTGCGCCCGATCGACTACATCGACGCCATGGGGCGGGTGATGCGCGCGCAGGTCTCTGGGGCTATGATCGCCAGTGCCGCTAAGGCCAAGTTCGTTCAGACGTCCATGGACCGCTTCGCCGGGCGGGGCATGACGGAGACCTCCGCAACGGATATGTGGAACCGCCTGCATCAGGCCATCGAGGACCAGACCGGGTACTCCAGCCCGCGTGGACTCGGGGCTCAGTCGGCGTACGACATCGTGGACAAGCCGGGCGTCTTCCCGGTCGCACTGAAGCAGGCCGGGTTCGACCGGAACGACCTGATGGGGCTGATCATGCACGCCTACAACGGTGATATGCGCTTCATCGGACTCACCCAGAAGTTCACCGGGGCAGCGAAGGAAGCGATGTTCAAGCTGACTGGCTCTAACCTCATTGGGCAGATCAGCGAGCACGTCTGGCCCTACATGAAGTTTCAGGTCAACCCGATCTTCATGGCCCAGCAGAAGATCGAGCCATGGATCATGAGTGTGCAGCGCGGGATCGCGGGTGCGGGCAGCCTCGCCATGAGCGCGGCCGACAAGGAAACTGCCAGCCTACTCCAGACCATGATGGACCGGAGCTTTGTGCGCATGGGCGACGTTGACCAGTACGAGTATGGCGCGCGCGCTCTCCACGGTGACCTGCTGGGCAAGCAGGCTGTGGCTAGCACTGGGCAGATGTCGCGGATCAACAAGGCCAGTGAGATCCTGCTGAACACGCAGGGGATCAAGCGGATCGACATGCTGCGTGCCTTCCGGCAGGGGCTCGGTGCTCAGTTGAAAACGATCTGGGAGACCACTAACCCCGGCGAGTGGGACAAGATGAAGATGGCGTCCGACCTCGCCGCTCACACGATCCAGAGTGAGGACGACTTCGCCGTGAAGCTGATCGCCAACAAGACCCTCGGTAGTGACCTGATTGTCAACCGAGCCCTGAAGATGGGCTCCCTGAACTCTATCGACTTCAGTGCAGCCGTCAAGACTGGCGAGTGGCACATCCCGTCGTCCCTCGGTGAGTTGAAAGGGCTGGACATGGAGACGATGTCCAAGGCGCTCAACCTGACTGGGCACGATGGCACGAAGACTGACACGATTGCGAAGCTGCGTGCTGCTATTGCGGACGGGAGCGTCAAACGCGCGGACGTAGTGGATGCCCTGAAGTGGCACGATGCTAGCGCGGACTATATCACCCGTGTTCAGAATGCCCTTGACTTCTCGTGGACGGGCTTCTGGAAGACTGCTGCCGAGAAGTACAATCTGACTTCCGCTGAGTCACGCAACCTGCAGGACATGTTCGCGGCATCTGCCAAGATGCGCGAGATGACTCCCGTGGACTACATCTCGCAGGTGTTCAGCCCCACCATTGGTGGCGGGATGGACGCCACGATGGGCGATCTCGGGAAGTCCGTGGAACTGTTGCGCGGTGGCAAGATGGTCACGGAGAATTCGAGTCTAGCTCAGTTGACCTCGAAGATCACCGAGAACGGCGTGGTCCGCGAGGCCACGAAGGCGGACCTCGTTGAGCAGATCAGTCGGGTCTTCGCAGCCCACCTTGACCCCAGCGCTAAGCGGTCCCTGCTACTGGAGATGCGTCCCGAACTGAACCAAGCGGTCGATCGGGGCGAACTGCAGTTTGGCCCCAGTGAACTCTCAGCCATGTGGGACAAGACGGCGGACAATTGGTTCGCCAAGCGCATCACCGGGTATATGGACGGCGTGGCCGGTACCGGCGACCACGCGGTTATCACAGATGCGGCTCGGGGGGACGCCAAGGCACAGGCAGCCTCTCTGAAGTATCAGGAACAACTGAACATGTCTCCGCTTCTGGAGAAGCGGGATTACGCCCTCGACGCTCCACTGGCCCATGATGCCGCAGCCGAGCGCACCGCCGATCCGTCCGGTGGTGCGGTGGTTGATCGCGTGCCGACGAAGGCCACGATGGCCCAGATGAACACGGACCTGAAGACCCCCATCGTCCCTGTGGACGACCGGACGCACGACGCCTATCAGTCGTTCGTCAACCAGAACGATATGCAGTTTACGCATATGACTACCCCTGTTCGTCAGGGCGGCGGCGGGATCAAGGTCACCTACACGGCGGAAGACCCGTACCCGGACCTCGCCGCCCTGCAGAAGGATGTCGCTGCTGGCAATCTGAAAGTGTGGCTAGGTGATAGCAACCACCCGTTGATGACCAACGAGCAGGTTGTGCAGTCGCGCGCAGTCCACAGCTACTTCGGGCACGCGGCCCCCGGTCACGGCTTCGATATGCAAGGCGTCCAGAACGCAGTCGCCGAGCACGGCAAGATGTATACGGACGATGCGCGCGCGATCAACGTCGGAGAGAACTACTCGAACGCAGCCTACAAGAACTTCAGCCCGGAGACTGCCGTCCCCGCTCGCCCGGCTGGCGCACTGCCTCGGACTGCGGCTGAGTACACGAACGAGGTGCCCGCGTACACGAACGGGCCGACGATCGTTTCGACTCACAATGAGCCACTGCCCGGTCAGCCGACCAAGTACACGAAGTACCCTGTGTCAGCCTCGCTCGGGCCGAACTGGGCAGCGTACGAGGCTGCTCATCCACAGGAAGCTGGGGACACGCTCGCCGCGATGGCCGACTTCCAGCGGAAGTACAACGTCCACATCATGTCCGTTGACGTGCACCCAATTCACGCCTCCGAGGAGGCTGGGGGGTTCGCACAGGGTGGCAGCGTAGCAGCCGTTACCATTGGTTCCCATGAGGAAGGCCGTGCTGTCATCCTGTTCTCCGACCACTACTGGGGCGGGACGGCAGAGGATACCCCGGCTGGCATGTGGGCCTTCAGTCGTCGCAGCAACGCGAACTTCGCAGAGCAGTCCACCGGCGCGCCGTTCCCATGGGACATGAACCAGTTCAAGACTGCCGCTCAGGGTGCGCCCTATTCTCGTGGCGGTTCGGCGCAGGCCGTTGCCGATCACGAAGGTGCCCACGCCCTCACCGCGCGCGCTGGCGAGGAGAACATGTCGGCGGCGGACGTCGCCAAGTACAAGCCGTATAACGACTTGATCGACAGCACGTTCGGCACGCCGACCCGCAAGTTCGCCGAGGATGGTGCTGCGGTCTACACCCCCGGTAAGCCGTCTCTCGCTGCTAAGCAGATTTCACAGTACGCCCTGAAGAACCGCAAGGAAGGGGAGGCTGAGCTATTTACCGTGGCCTACTCCCCCGCGTACGCCAACACCGTCTTCCCGCCAGCCCTGACGAAGCTCATCAAGCAATACAAGCAGGTCATGGAGGACGCAGGGTTCGTCCGCAGGGCCGAACCGGCCGCAGGCATGACCTTCGCTGAGGCTGCAGCCTCCGGCCTCCATGTCCCCACCATCCGCAAGGCCGCGATCCCGTCACAGGACATCCTGAGCAGGTTCGGGGACCAGTTCGTCGGGGTTGGGAAGCACGTCGAGTCGAACCCAGACGTGGCTCGGGCCAGCCAGATGTTCGCCAAGTGGGCACAGCTAGCGGTGCAGGACGGTCTGATGAATGGTCAGTCGTCCCGCTTCTCCGACATCCTCCACGACATCGGCGGCATCCCTACGCACGATGCCGTGCCTTACAACGAGACCGAGGCGAAGCTGATGCAGTTGGCGTCCTCTACCATGAATGACAAGTGGCGCGACGCCTATCGTCTGCACTACTTCAACCAGAGCCGGACCATGCTGGAGCGCAGCATCAACCACCCCATGTTCGGGCTCTACCCGGCTAGCTTCATGTGGGGCAAGGTAGCCCCCGAGCTAGTCCGCTTCATCGCCCAGCGCCCATTCGGGATGAAGACCGGCGCGGGCCTCCGCACCCTGACCAACGTACAGTCTGCCGTCGCCATGCAGCGCGAGTACGACCCCGCCTTCCAGAAGAAGCTGGACGACATGGGGAAGTCCTCCGCGATGACGTTCGGCGGGTACCTGCTCCCGTCGCTACCGTGGGACGTGCAGGCCCAGTTCCCGAAGTGGGCTACCGACATCGCCAACGAGGGGAACAAGGAAGTCGCCACAGTGGACGCGGGCGGGCCAGCCTCCAGCCCGAACCTAGTCACCCCGATGACTGATACCGCCAAGAAACTCATCCCAGCCCTGTCGCAAATCCCGTGGGCTGCGAAGGGGGTTGGAGAGTTGCAGACCGACATTGGCCTCGGCCCCTCGAAGCAAGTGCCCGTCGCTCAACTCCCGGACGTACTACAACAGCAGATGCAAGACCTGAAGGACGCCTTGTCTAGAGGATGATCAAACCATCAGGTTTGACGACTTGCGCAACAACGTGGTAGAATACTCATATGACAGAGAACGCAGGCACTACGCCCGAAGAGGGTCAGGCCCCGGCTAATGAGTCGGGCACTGGCAATCAGCCGGACGAAGTCACTACGCTTCGTAGTCGAAACGCTGGTCTGGACGCTAAGGTCACAGAGCTTCAGAGGACTACTGCAGCCGAGACGACTCGTGCAAACGCCGCAGAGGCGCGAGCACTGGCACTCGCGGAAGCAGGCACCAATGGAGACGCAGAACTTAGGGCACAGCTTGAAGCGCAGAAGTTGATCGTTGCGAAGTCGCAGCAGGAGACAGCACTGGCCCGTATTGAGGCAAAGTACCCGGAGACCTTCGCGGTCCTCGGAGAAACCGCCGCTTCACTGACCGCAGACCAATTGGCCGCAGCCGAGGCCCGCTTCGCGGGAGTCGGAAGTGAGTCAAGCTCGCAGCCGACGCCGTTGGGTAACAACCCACAGCGACCTCTAAGCGGGGCACCGAAAGCCCTGACTGACATGAGCCTCGCAGAACTGGAGCAGTCCATTCGACGCTCCGATCCAGCTCTCATGTACCAGCAGAGCCGAGACTAACGAAGCGACCGGGCGCACCCCCGGATAGGTACCCTGAAAGGGCAACCGACAAATGTCTCTTACCAGCACCGCGACCACTTACTTTAGTGACACGGTCCAAATCATGATCTCTAAGGAACTTCAGGAGCAGTTGCTTCCGAACCTTCCTCACCTCATGCCCGGCAACTTCGTGAAGGCTACCTTCATCAAGGGGTCGAATGCCAGCATGCGGTTCCTCAACGTTCCGAACCTTGCCATCTCCACCAACGGTGGAACGGTGAGCGCCGGGACCCCCCCTTGGTTGACTGAAGGTACGCCTCCGACCGCTCAGACGATGGCGTTTGGCTTCGAGGAGTTCTCGGCCTACCAGATGGGCCAGACCCTCGGTATCTCCGACGTGGCTGCTCAGGAGTTTCCTCTTGATCTGCTCGCCGAAGGCGCCAAGGTCATCGCTCGTCAGGCTGCTGAAGTCATCGACGAGTACGTCGGTCGCATCCTTGCGACTGGCGCCAACGTTATGTACGCTGGCTCGGGCAACCTCGTTCGCACCGACGTCGGTGCCACTGACACCCTGACGGGTTCAGTCGTTCGGCGTGCAGTGCAGGCCGAGAAGGAAGACTCCGTCCCGACCTTCGGCGACGGGAACTACCACGCGATTGTCCATCCCGGTGTCGTGTTCGACTTCGAGTCGGAAGGCGACCTCGGTGGTTGGCTGAGCGTTGGCCAGTACAGCGATCCCTCGCGGATCGAGTCTGGCGAAATCGGTCGGTATGCCGGTGTCAAGTTCTTCGAGTCCGCTCGTGCGCGCAAGTTCACGGCCGGGGGCTCGGGTGGGGCTGACGTCTACAGCACGATCGTCCTTGGTCAGGGCGCGTATGCGTTCGGCGACTTCGGAACCCTTCACTCGACGTACAAGCCTTTCGGTTCTGCCGGAACGGCTGACCCGTTGGATCAGCTTGCCACCCTTGGGTGGAAGGCGTTCATCGGCGCGTACCTCATCGGTGAGGGCACGAACGCCCAGAGCGTCTCCGGCGTTGGTCCCCGGTACATCCGCATCGAGTCTGGCGCCACGAGCGTCTGAGCCTAGCAAGGCAGAAATAGTCCCGGTCCTCCCTCAATTGGGGGACTGACCGGGGATTAGGTGACTGGGGCAGCGCAAGCTGCCCCTTCACTGCTTTCTGAGGTACACTAATCCCATGGATATCGTCAGTGATATGGTCTACAGGGGCTACCTCGTCAACGACTCGAATGTGCAGGCGAACGTCACGCCGCCCGACGAGGCGCGGGGTGGCATCCGTGGTTGCGTAGTTGACAGCTTCGATCTCGCCGACGTGGACGTAGTCCAGTCACTGGAGAAGAACAGCCAGCGCGACGGCTCGTCCGCAGGCGATGTATACCTCGGCGTCCGGCGCACCCGGATCGCTGGCACACTCTACGGAGTCACCCGCGCTAGCCTGTTCGATGACCTCTTCGGTCTGCGGGCCGCATTCAACCCGGTGCTCGCGCAACGCGACTCGCCCGCTGACAAGGGCTACCAACCATTCCTCTTCTCCGTGCCAACTGAGCGCACCGCTGACTACCCGACCGGGATCATCCCCCTGCAGATCAAGGCGATGCCGAGGGCATTCCAGCAGATCACCTCGCGTGACTCGTTGGGTGGTCAGGCCCCGGACGCACTAGGGGTCGAGTGGCAGGCCACGCTGGTCTCGAAGGACCCGGCCATTACGGCACAGACCCCGCAGGACTACGTTCTCGCAGGGGGAGTGACCGTTACTGGCGTGACCGTGCCGGACACGGCAGGCTTCGCACTGGTCACCAAGACTGCGCACGGGCTAGTGGCCAACGATACCATCGTCTTCACCGGACTGACGGGTGGCACAGGTCTCGCCACTAGCACCACCTACTACGTGCTCGGGGGCGGCATGACGGCGAACGCCTTCTACATCTCCCTGACCCCGAACGGTGGGGCCAAGGCGATCACGGTGAGCTACACGGACGCTCAGTACATCAAGTCCTTGGCCACGTCGGGCAACGTCAGTAATCGAGGGACCTATCTCGCTTCGGTCAACATGCTGATCGAGACTGGCACTGTTGCCGGGACGATTGGCGTCACGGTGGGGGACAGCGTATTCACGATCACCGTGCCTGCATCCAGCAACCCCCGGACGCTGCGCTTCAAGGGTGCGGACACGGTATTTACGCTGGAGGAATTGGGCGTCGAGACACCCCGTCGCGACCTGCTCGTGTTCTCTGGCATCGACACGTGGCCGGAGATCACCCCCGGACTTAGCGCCTACTCCGTCACGGCTACCGGAGCCACCATTCTGACTGGCTCCCACATGTGGTTCTACGAGCAGTATGCCTGACGCGGTATCTCCCGGCCCGGTCATAACCCCCGCCCACAGTCAGCAGGTCACCAATGCCTACCATATCACTTATCCCGATCATGCCCCTAGGGTGGGTGATCCACATTACGCAGCCTTCAATGCCTATCACCGAGCCAACCAAGGAACGGCCGTATGCTACGTGGGGCAACGAGTTGGGTTCGACGAATGCCGAGACGCGCAGGGCAATCCCGTGGAACAACCCAAACAGGGCAATGGGCTTGAGCTTCACCATCACTTCCTTGAGTTTGCGGTTCTCAACGCCGTGAACATCGCCGCTATCGAAGTGGACTTCCCCGATCTGACGTCCCCGGAACTGGTCGCAGTCTGGGCCGAGACCGATCCGAACTTCATGTGGCTCTGCGCCAAGCATCACCGGGGCTACGGGGGCGCGCACCATGCCAGCTTCGCCGACTTCTACGGGGCGCTGTACGTGCAGAACCTCCTCAGCAAGTAACGGTGCTATAATCAATCCAGAGCGGTTGCACTAGCGCCGCCATTGCCCCGAGTACGGGGAAGAAAGGGAGCATCCTGAATGGCAGGAAGCATTGTAACCACTGCAATCAGTGGCAAGTCGCGGGGGATCGTCAAGTTCAACTGCGTCATCACCACCCACACTGACGGCACCACGCCGGAAGTGGTCATCGGGTCCGCCTTTGGTCGCATCGTGGCCATCGGCTACGACGCCGACAACATGGACGCGGGCGCCGTCATCACCCTGAAGGACAAGGACTCGGGCGCTGCGCTCGTCACCCTGACCTCTGCGGGTACGGCCGATCGCCTGTTCCGTCCAACGGCCAACGTCACCGCCAACACGGGCGTTGCCGTCACCCCAGCCACCACGGCAGTGGATGTCAACCGCGACATCTTCGTCGCCGGTAAGCTCAGCCTCGTTGTTTCTGCCGGTGGAACGTCCATGGGTGGCAAGCTGCAGGTTGTCATTCAGGAAGGCGTCTGAGCAATGGCAGGATCAATCAAGCCCGCTCCGCAGCTTCACCGCTCACGCGGGGTCGTCCGCCTGAAGGCTACGATTACCTGTGATGCCTTGGGGGACGCCACTGGCGTTGACTACCCTGAAGCGTTCGGGCGCATCGTCGGCGTGGCCTACCGTCCCGGTACGCTCGCCACTGGCGTTGACATCACCGTGACCGACAAGGCGTCGGGCAAGGCGATCCTCGTCATCACCAACGCGGGTGCGTCGGCTCTGTACTTCCAACCGACTGCTGTCGCTACGGACAATACCGGAACCGCCCTCACGGCGAACTCCGGTGCTGGCGGCGCGGGCAATGGACCGGACGTCAACCGCGACATCGTCGTGGGTGGCAAGCTGACCGTCAGCGCCGCTCAGGGTGGCGCGGCCGGAGTCGGTGGGTTCGACCTCATCGTCTGCGAGTCGGCTGGCCTTCTCGTTCGCTGATATTCCTCCCCACCGATCCCGGCTCCTACTCCGGGGTTTGGTGGGGTTAGATACAAGCATGGAGGACCCTAGTGTCCATTTCTCTCGGAGCACTGAAGACGCAGGTGGCAGCGGCGATCCGCGACCCCAACGGCAAGACGTTCACCCCAACGATTGTCGTGTCCCTGATCCAAGCGGCATTGGCTACCTTGGGCCGCGTCGCTCCCGAGGAGTTTCAGGAAGACTTGACTCCAGTCGCCAACGTCAACGAGTACGTGCTGCGTTCCGCCGCGTTCAGTGAGGCCATCCCTGAGATCGAGGTCAAGCGCGTCGAGGTGTGGGACGGCTCGCAAGTCCCAGACCAGCTACTCGCTATCGTCTTGTCCTCTGCCGGGCAGCCTGACCCGCACTCGCAGGCTGGCTACACCGTGTGGAACGGCAAGCTCCAGCTTCCTCGCTACGTCCCCCTGATGTGCGTGGGCCACGAGGATGCCTACTTGATCCGCGTCTGGGGCTACAGCCCGTACGCGCCGCCTACCGACGACAACTCCACAATCAACATCAGCAACGAACTACAGTGGGCACTCGACGAATGCGTTCGAGTGGAAGTCCTGACACGCCTGATCGGTGACAGGAACTTGTTCACTCAGTGGCAGACCCGGATGGGGAACACTGACATCACGCCAGCCGCGCTCGCCAATGAACTGAACATGGCTCGCGACAACTGGCGCAAGACCGCACGAGAGATCAGCCGCCTCCGCGCTTCGGGATAACCGATGTCGCAGACCAAGCAATTCCTAGCTGACCTAAGCGCAGCCAGCAGGCGCATCAACTCCAGCGGAGCAACCTCCGGGGCTGGGGGCAGTACGCGCCTATTCATCGGAGCCTACAGCGGCGCCCAGTACACCTCCTACGTCCGCTTTGCGCTGGACTGGAGCGGCGTAGGCAAGATCAGGACCGCCATCCTGTCTCTGTTCACGGACGATGGGTTCGGTGGCTTCCCTTCGTCGATGACGAACAACCCGAAGACGACCCTCAAGCGCCTGACGAGTGCGTTCAGCCAGCATACCGCCAACCCGAACTGGGTGGCCGGGGACTACAATGCCCCGAACTCCACCACTGCAGCCTCAGTCCCTGCCTCACTCAGCCGAGCGGTCAATGCGGTCAACGACATCGACATCACCGCCCTCGTGGAGTCGTGGGCACCGCCTAGCGTCAAGAAGCGCGACGGGTCGGCGGGTGGGAACACCGCCAACGACGGCCTCGCCCTGATCGGGTCGAACGTAACGACTGAGGCGTGGGCTGGCTTCAGTAGTCACTTCAGCGATAGCAGCCTGCGTCCGTACATCACCCTGACCTACGACTACGGGCTGACGGTACCGGACATCCCAACCAGCCTGAGCCCCAGTGGCCCGGTCGCGAGCATCGGTGCCTTCAATGGTACGTTCTCCGACATCAAGACGACCGACACCCTGCGCTTCAGCGAGGTTGAGGTCTACACCGCACAGGTCACGCAGGCCGTGCAGATCATCAGCCTCAACGGCGGCTCGAAGGTCTACTACAGCGACCACGCCGCTGACTCGACTGAGATCAGCAACGCGATCTTCAACCACGTGCCGGACAACCTGCATCTTGCCCGGAACACGAATTACAAGTGGCGAGGTCGGGTCACCGATCAGGAGGGACAGGTCTCTTCGTGGACTGACCTCGTCACTTTCAGTGTCACCAACACGAACCCCAATGCCCCTACGATCGCCCCAGCGGGTCAGACTTACGCGAGCCTAGCCGGGATCAACTTCTTGTCTGGCGTGTTCTCTGACCCCGATGCTGGCGACTGGATGATCGCCTACCAGATCGAACTGGCTGCCTACGCCAGTGGGGATGCGCACTGGCTGGACGACTCGTTCATCCTGTGGAACACCGGCAAGAAGTACGTGGCGTCGGGAGTCAAGACGTTCGCCCAGCCTTACGGTGGGCAGGCACTCAACGCTGGCACCTACTACTGGCGCGCTCGGGTCTGGGACAACAATCAGGGCGTCTCCGACTGGACCTACGCCACTATCACCCTGTCGGCTGACTTCGTCGTCGAGGCGCAGGATGTCACCACGCCCCCGCAGATCAGGCCGCAGGTTCCGTACCGTATCATCATCCGGGATATGCTGCAGGCTGACGGTGTCACGCCTACGGCCGGGCGCGGGCCGGGCCGGATCGTCGCCGTCCTAGAGGACGCGCAGGCCGTAGGGGCCTCGATCCTATATAACTCCCCCGGAGACTTCCACTTTACTCTACCGATTGGCCACCCGCAGGCCAGCGTCATTGAGCCGAAGCAGACCCACTACGCAGTGGAGCACTGGCAGGGCAACGGCTGGCGCGAGACGTTCGCGGGGTTGATGTGGGACGCGGACGCCACCAACACCGACATCGTGTTCTACGGGATCGACTACCTCGCCCTCCTCGACTACACCCTTGACGAGCGCTACGACCCAAGCAACCCGAACAAGGCTGCCGAGAACGGAGGCTCGAAGTACGTCACCCCCGGCAAGAACTCGATCCACTACATCATCAAGGATCAGCTCTCCCTAGCTGTCGCCCTGCCCCACTCCCCGGTTGGCTTCATCACGGTGGCGGACGGCGACGTCGCCACGATGAACGAGACGCTGGTCGTCTTCTCCACCTATCAGCCGACGCTGTCCTTCATTGCTGGCCTCATTGACAGCCACCGCGCCGGTCAGGGTAAGAAGACGCGCATCAGCGTCCAGCGGACGACGGCGGGCGGCTACAAGTTCGTCGTGCAGGACGACCCCGGCGCCACGCGGGACAACCTGCGCCTGCGTTACGGGGAGTTCATTCAGGGCTACCGCGTCGTGTTCTTCGGAACCACGTGGGCTAGTCGCCAGAACGTCATCGGGCGCAACAAGGACGGCCTCCGTGTCTTCTACAAGACGGTCGCCGCCCCCGGTATCGACGAGGCAGTGTGGGGCCACTTCGCTCAGGCGTCCTTCATCGATGGCGTCAATGACGAGAACGACCTGCAGCGCCGCGCTCAGCAGTTGGCGGTCCACGGAGGCAAGCTCGGCAAGCAGATGGGGCTCGGGCTGCGGACGGGTGTCCTCGGGCCGCGCGACGGCTACGACATCTGCGACGCTTTCCCGGTTGACATCAACTACGGCAACGTCAATACCAGCCACTTCGGGTCCGGGTACTGGAACTGCATGGGTATCACGTGGCAGGTCACGGCAGCCACCGGCAAGGAAGGGGTCACCCTCACCTTCCAGCCGCGCGAGGACGACACCCCACCGAGCAACGACCTGCTCACCCTGCTCCCCATCAGCCCGCAGGCTGAGTGGCAGGTAGGCTACGCGCCGCCTGACCCAGCGGTCGAGACGGCGATGAAGTTCAGCGACCAGACGAGCGGCCAAGTCTACTATCGGCAGGATGACGGCACGTACCTGACGGGCACTCCGGGCGATCACACAACCCCGCCGACGCCCAGCGACATCATCGCCCCCGGCGCCGTGCAGGTTTCCAAGCTGGAGGACGTGATCCGGCCGATCGAGTTGAATATGGTCTTCAAGTTCGGTGGGGGTACCCCGCAGGGCAGTCACCCCAAGGTGGCCGTCTCCATCGACGGGGGGGCCACGACCGGGACGCTGACCATTGTGGACTCCACGACGCAACAGCAGGTCTGGTCCTCGGCCTTCGACAACAGCGGTGGAAACAGCAAGCTGGGTGATGGCACGGGCGCCTTCGTCCCCGGAGGCCAGCTTGGGTACCTGCCTCTTGTGACCGGCCACATCTACTACATCTACGCGACGGTGCCCGATACCTCGAAGAGCGTCTACACTACCGGACGCTGTACCGTTACGAGTCAAATTGAGTCGGTGGGGCAGCCGTACCGTCTGTTCCACGCTCGTCCTACGGGCTTTCAGGGGCCTGACAATACGGGTCAGCCGGTCCTCATCGGGGCGTTCGAGACTGTCGAAGACACCGGCCTACCTACGGCCAGTGGCGTGCAATGGATGGAGACTCCGGGCGGCACGATCGACGGGTCGAACACTGACTTCACGCTGTCCTATATGCCACTCCCTGCGGCTGCCCTGATGGTCTTCAAGAACGGCATCCTCCAGCAACAGGGTACGGGCCTAGACTATACGTTGATCTATCCGGGCTCGACCATTTCCTTCGAGGCGGGAAACCTTCCCCAGACAGACGACATCCTCCTCGCCACTTATCCATATTGAGTGCTATACTAGAACCCACGAGCCGGGTTTAGGCTCCCCAAAGGAACATCATGGCCGCAACTAGAGTCCGCAAGCAAGACCTCGGGGCGAACGTATTCGCCGTAAACACTGTTGCCCTCGGCACGGCCGCTGCAGCCGGTACGTCCGGTCAGGCGATGGCAACTGATGACACGATCCTTGCGTTCGACGCAACTGCGCCCAGTACTCAGGCTTTCGGGGACTCCGCTGCTGTCGGGTCTGCCTCTGTCGCCGCGCGTCGGGACCACAAGCATGCGATGCCAGCCAGCCCGGCCGTTCCGACCGGCGCCACTCCGGGCCTGACCCTCGGGACTAGCAATGCCGCTGGTTCGGCCGCGACCTTCGTCAAGACCGACGCCACGATCCTCGCCTTCGACGTCACCAACCCAACCGCTGAAACTTCGGGTGCTGCGGCTGCTGTCGGTACTGCTAGCACCGCCGCTCGCCGCGACCACGTCCACGCAATGCCGACGATCCCGGCTGCCGCCGCAGGTGGCACCCCTGCCGTCTCCCTCGGTACCGCTGCTGCTGCTGGTTCCAGCGGTACCTTCCTCCGCGACGACGACACGATTGTCGCCTTCGATGCGACCAACCCATCCACTCAGGCATTCGGTGACTCGGCTGCTGTCGGATCGGCTACGGTAGCCGCCCGGCGCGACCACAAGCACGCAATGATGGCGGCTCCGGCCACCGTCAACATGATCGTCGGCGAGCTGGCCACGACCGTGTGGAACGGCGTCCTGACTGACTACATCCTCGCCCACACCCCGACCGCCCTCAGCTACGCCGTCTACAAGAACGGCCTCCGGCAACAGGCTGGGGCAGGCAACGACTACACGCTGACCACGGCGACGATCACCTTCCTTGCCGGGAACCTTCCGATTGCTGGAGACGTTGTCCTCGTAGACTACAGGTACTGAGCCAGTGGCTAGGACCCAAGTCACAACGGGAGACGTCAAGGACGCCTCCCTCACCGACTCAGATGTAAACGCCCTCAACAAGGACGGCGTCAAGACTCTCGCCTCAATGCGGACGCTGTCCAGTTCAACGCCCGCTGCCATCGGCACTGGCGCGGCGGGATCATCTCAGTCAGCTTCGTCCAGCGACCACGTCCACGGAACAGGCGCTAGTACTCCCGTAACTCAGGCGTTCGGCGACGTTGCTGCCATCGGCACCGGCCCTGCTGCGGCCATGACTGACCATAAGCACGGGATGCCAGCCGGTGCGATCACGGACCACACCCACGCCGTCACTGGCGCTGGGGCTACCGGTGGCGGTGGGGCACTAGCCCCAACCAGTATCGTGAACACCGGCCCGCTGACGCTGTCGGGGATCATCTTCCCCACTCTCTCCGGGGACGTCAACGACTGGGCTCCAGCCGGTTTCTCGACGTGCTTCGCAGTCTACCCCTACTCAGCAGCCTCGCGCATCATCACGGGCCTTGCCGGAGGAGTTTCGGGACGAGTGATCTGGCTCGCCAACAACAACGGCGGCTCGATCGTTCTCACCCTGCCTTACAACAGTGGTTCCTCGCTGACTGCCAACGTGTTCCTCACGCCGGGCGGTGTGGACCTGCACCTGCAGCCCTACACGGCGGTGCAGTTGTTCTACAACGGCTCCGACTGGCAGGTCATGGGGGTCCTCAACTTCGCCGATGTAGCCTTCGACGCGACCGCTCCGTCTACGCAAGCACTGGGCGACTCCGCTGTCGTCGGCACCGCTGTCACTGCCGCCCACCGGGATCACAAGCACGCGATGCCCAGCACGGACCTCGCCCTGACTAGCTCCGTTGTCTCGGGCGCTGAGACAGTGCGTCTGCTTCGTTTCGCTGACTTCATTGCTCCGGTTCCGTCCGTCACGCAGAATGACTGGGCACCGTCGCTCGGTGAGCAGTACACGCAATGGCAGGTGATGTGCTCTGCGGCCACGGCCCTGTCAGGCATTACCGCGCCCGTGGTTGGCAACAAGCACGATTTCCACATCCTTATCAACGCCTCGGCCTTCACGCTCACGTTGAAGCACGACGTCACCTCGACCGCCGCCAACCGCTTCTACTGCCCGAACAACGCAGACGTCCTAGTCCGGCAGAACGGTACCGTCTTCATCATCTACGACACGAACGCATCCCGCTGGCGGGTAATGGGCGCCTAATGCCGGGCGGACACGGACAGCCGGGGACCAAGTCAGGGCTGTCCTCGCAGTCAAATCTCAAGCAGTCCAAGGCTACGGCCAACGAGAAGACGTTCGCCGTCGCCTTCCTGAAGGACATCCACGCTAACTGGCAGAACGTCTACCTGATCGTCGCCGTCATCGCGTGGCTGCGCGAGGCCAGCAACTCGCAGACCGGGAAGTACCTCGGCAACAATCCTTTCGCCGACACCCACAATGGGGGCAAGCTCGTGGTCTACGCGAGCCTGAACGCTGCAGCCGCCGCGCTAGCTCGTAAC
>OCZT010001031.1_pt1 | contig 28636 bp, 23 predicted proteins | sample 1539031 | NCBI WGS metagenome assembly OCZT01 (sample SAMEA3539308, study PRJEB22396) | soil metagenome | biome: tundra; feature: field; material: soil | place: USA | collected 2010-05 | depth 0.15 m | reverse complement strand
AATCCGTATAATCCTATGCGCCGCAAGGCGTGCGTAAATATACAAAACGCGAAAGGGGCAAAAAGACAAAAGGGAAAAGATAAAAGTTTGAAGAAAAGAAAAATGACCTACGCGAAAGACTTTTTTAGTTTGCAGTCAGAGTTATTGAGTTTTTAAAAGCACTCCCATACATTCCTGAAAATAAAATTATTCGTCTGCAATTATCCAAAAGTGCTACGTCATCTGGGTCATCAAAAGCTGATTTTACAAATAAAGTCCGGATTTTAATTAGGGGAAATGAAGGAATTAAATCCCTGGCTCCATCGTCCAAAAATCCAGATAATCAAACTCTTCAATCTTGGTTTTAACTTTTGTCTTGTGACTTTTGTCTTTTGTCTTAATCCATATTTCCTCCTGACTCCTGAAACGCTTTCCGCTCCACGCTCTATGCTCTACGCTCTATGCTCTACGCTCTATGCTCTCCGCTTTACGCTCACCACTCTAAACTGACTGACGGGGCGAAAGCATGTAAAAAAGACTTTATGTCGTGGGGTAAAAGTTTAATATTCTATAGTTTTTTAGTTTTATATTTCGCCATTTTAATCTATCTGTCTAATGAAATAAATATTTGGGAAGATGAAGTATATTCATTAAATACGACTTCTAACAACTTATCTAATGTAGTTAGTCAATCATATAATTTTGAAGCCCAACCACCTGTATATTTCATCCTTCTAGCATTATGGCGGCATATAAATACTGGAATTTGCTTTGCCAGGGTTCTTTCCCTAATTTTTATTGGTTTGTCTGCCTATTTTTTATCAAAGCTTGTCAGTTTAGTTTCAGATATTGAGAGCTCGCGATGGTTTGTAATCATTTTCCTACTGAATCCCTTTACTGTCTGGGCAGCCCTTGAAATACGCACATATGCCTTGCTTATATTTCTTTCATCAATTTCAATTTATTATTTCTTAAATTTTTATGCGAGTAATAAGAACTATCACTTATATTCCTTTCTAATTATATCTATTATAGGAGTATACACTCAGTATTTTTTTGTTTTTCTAATAATAGCACTTGCTTTTTCATTGTTGGTATTCAAAGGATGGCGAGCTTTCTTTAAATTATGTTTTTACCTGATACCTGTTGTTTTGCTTTTTCTGCCGAATCTGTTATTCCTACCAGAAGGATTATCACGGCAACAAACCAATAATCCTGACTATTCTGTCCTAGATGGACTTTATAAGGTGTTTCAATCGCCACCAAAATTGATACTGGCATTAAATGTAGTTCCATCTGGAAATGGATTAAAACTTGTTATAATAATTCTTTTCATTTTTTTTGGGATATATACATACTTCAAAGCGTATAAGAAACATCTTATCCTTTGCGATCTCTATTTTGAAAGATATAATCTTATTTTAGTTTCGGCTTTGATTATAGTCATTCTTTATAGCATTGTTGTAGTAATTACCCGAATGGTATACGCTGACAAATATATGGCAATAGCCTTTCCTTTCTTCATTTTATTATTTACATTATTCCAGGTACATTCTTCTTTCATCAGGACGTTAATCTATGGCACTATAACAATATTTTTTCTTTCTTTGTTAATAATAACATATATTCATCCTATAAAAATTTATGATTTTAAATCAGTTGCAAAATATATTAGCAAAATTGAACGTACCGGCGAGCCTATTTTGTTTTATCGTAATGCGATGTCTCTTCCCTTTACGTATTATTATAAAGGTCTGAATCCCCTTGTACCCTTGCCAAATCCTGTCAGATTTGACAATACTTACCTGAAAAATATTAAAGACACATTGGAGTTGAAACGGGCTATCACAGGAATTAATGCAAAATCAAATTCATATCTTATAATTTCTGACGATAATACTGATTATGCATACAATGTAAATTTTAATAGAAAAATGGTTGATGATTATCTGATTGCTCATTACAATATCACCCTTGATACGTTATGTTTTGGTGAAGGACCAGAGTTTTTCATTAGAATCAGACGTTTGGAAAAATCCTTGCCTTTTAACACCATTAATAATGTGAAATTTCTGTTTTGATTTTGTAAAATTGTAGGATAAATGACTTCCGAAAACTAATAACATTTTAAAAATTTGCTACAATATATTAGTAATTTTCTTACAAAAGGCGAATCAAGAACCATTGAAGCCAAAAAGAACATTGTGGCATCAATTTGGGGTTAAGAGTTTAAACGCTGACATTAATCTGATATTGGTACTACTAACCATAAATTATGTCAGACCCATGAAATATGGTAGTTGGCTCACTTTACGTTCTATTATTTTATGGTTCGCCTTTTTTGATATAGGATTAGGAAATGGACTTCGTAATAAATTTACAGAAGCAAAAGCACCAGGAAATTTAGAACGAACACGTATATATATCAGCACTGCTTATGGATTATTAATTTTAATCTTTAGTGCCCGGCGTCTGGATTTAGAATGCATGAGGGATCAAAATCCTCAGTGTGCAATAACAGTAAAATAATGCATAGAGATAAATCAATTGTTTATGAAATATATGGTAAAGAATTTGGCCCGAAAAAACCCGAATTATTTGCCAGTATAATTAATGGATTTGAGAAACTCCTTAAAGGGATCTTTTTTAGAAAGCGGATATTCGGGTGGAAATGGACCGCGATAAATGTTTCAGATTTAAATCTTAAGAACTCTAAATATATAAAATAATAAATTTTTGTTTATTATCCTTATCTAAAAATTTTATAATCAGACAATTTCAAAATGAAAATTTGTATTTTGCAGCCTTACCTTGCACCATATAGGTTAAATCTATTTGATAATATTGGCATGTTAAATAAGGACGAAACTATAATTTGCTATTATTCCAAATTCGAAAAGCGAAGAAAATGGGAGGAGAATTATACGCTGACTTATTGTAAAGAAGTATTTTTTAATAGCTTCATCATCCAAACTGGATATGAAAAAAATATTGAAATACCTAATCTGGTGAAAATTCTATCTTTCTTAATAAAGGAAAAACCAGATGTAATAGTCTGTTTCCCAAATATCTTCGGTTTAATTATTTTGATAATGGATGTATTGTTTAAGTACAAGTTAATTTCATGGCTTGAAAGTACAAAGGTAACTGAGTCTAATACGGGTTACTTAAAGAGAAAAATAAGAGATTTATTCTGGAATAAGACATCAACATTCATTGTACCGGGTAATGAAACGAAGGATTATTTGAATAGTATGGGATTCCCAAAAAATCATCAGAAATTATATTTTGTGCCAAATTCTGTTAATTCGGAATTCCAGATAAAATCTGATGAACTGGAGAAGAAATTCAATAATATAAATAAGACTCTTGATTTTTGTTTTTCAGGAAGTCTGATATTAAGAAAAGGTATTGACCTGCTGTTGGAAGCAATTAAAATAGTCAATAAGGAATATAATGGTAAAAGGAAATATAACTTGAATATTCTTGGTACAGGGGAATTCCAGGTCGAACAAATTGATAATGTTATATGGCATGGCTTTCAAACTGGTGATTCTTATATAAAGACTATTATGAGATCCAATGTCTTTATCCTTCCTTCTCGATCGGATTGTAATCCATTAACAGTTATTGAAGCTTTAAAAAGTGGTTGTATCTTGGTACTTTCAAAAAATGTTGGAAACGCCTCTGATTTTATTCAGGACAATGGTTTTCTGATAGATGATTTGTCTCCACGGGGAATTAGTCGTTATATAATTTCATTATTAGAATGTTCAACGGAAAAATTACAATATATGAGTAATATCTCATTTTCTTTGGGGAAGAATATTACACAGCAAAATTCCGCAAAAAAATTTATTTCTGCTTTAAGTGATACCTGTTTTTGAAAATATTCTTAAGATAAGTGGGTCGATTTTTAACTTTATTTTCTACTCAAAATGAACAGAGCGTAAGATTCTGAGAAAGTAATAAGAATATTGATTTAGATGAAGAAGATTCTTTTCGTTGGGTAATTTCGACCTCCATTGCATGGTGTCAGTTTAATGAACAAATACATAATAGCTAGTAAACTATTCCAGGAGAATTATAAATTTGATATCGTTGATTTGAAATTCGTAAGATCCATAAAAGAATTACAAAGTTTTTCTTTTTCCAAAATATTTATTACGATTAAATATGGCTACTTGATTTTTAAGAAACTTACAACTTCAAAACCTGACTTTGTCTATTTTACAATATGCCCAACAGGCCTTGCATTTTACAGAGATATGTTTTACATATTAATTTTGAAAATTTCCAAATCAAAGCTTGTTTTTCATTTACATGGAAAAGGTGTTAGAAAAAATGCTGAAAAAAATGTTGTCTTAAAAAAAATCATAAGTGTATCTTTAATAATTCAAGTATTATCTGCTTATCGAATCTATTTACCAGATATGTTTCTGATGTTTATGATGGTATACCATTCATTGTTCCAAATGGAATTAAGTTATCGCCAGAATTTGGTGATCCCCGGATTAATTCTGATGGGTCAACGCCCCTGATACTCTATTTGTATAATTATTTGCGGACAAAAGGTATATTGATTCTTATTGACGCTCTGGACATTCTTAACATACAAGGATATCAGTTTAGCACAAGATTAGTTGGAGCACCAGCGGATCTTTCAGTTTTGTACCATGAAAAGAAAATTTTCAATCAGGGTTTAAACGACCATATAAAAGTCTTAGGCCTCCTTTAAGGAAACTGAAGAATCTATCGAGACATAAAAAAGCGCAAAAAAGACTTCACTGCATTGCATTCAAAATCTACAATGACATTGTAAATTAACTTAATCCTATATCAAAATCATACATGCAGGAATTAGATGTATTATACAGGGTACTGACGCAGCAAAGAGATGACTCGAACAAGATTTATACCATTCATTAATCGGAAGTCCTTTGCATATCGAACGGGAAAGAACATGAGCAATATGAGTTTGGAAACAAGAGTTCATGTGCTTATAACAGGGAATCAGAGATAATTGTCGGAGCAATTGCAGTTGAAGGAAACCCATATGACGGGCATACACTAAAACCGTAACATGAACAGGTAAAAGGATTAACAGAAGGCAAAATCAAAAAGGCGATTGTTGATAAGGGCTAAAAGGTAAAAAGAGGAATACCATCAATAGACATTGTGATGCCGAAGATGCTTAAGAGAGAACCGTTACCTGAAGAAGAAACGGGAAGAGCTATGTGGATCAAGGGCAGGAATAGCGAGACTTATATCACACTTGAAACAAGATCACAGGATGATCAGGAATTATCTCAGTGGTACAGTAGGAGACCAACCCAACACATTATTAGCTGCTGCAGCATACAATATGAGGAAGTGGATGAGATTAAAACGACAGGAAATATTGAATTTAATTTTTCGCTGGATTTACCAGAGACTTATTTTGGTCCCGGTAAATATCCAAGACTGACAGATTAACAAAAAACTAGTATTAATAAGGATTAACTAGCTAATTAAGGGTTGCTGATAAAGTCTTTTTTCACACATAATAGCCGGCAACAGGTATCAGAAGATTTGTTTCGTTAATCTACTGGATTGTGACTGATGTATCGAAGCTATAAAAAAAGCTTAATTTTGCCGATTATAGAAAAAAAGTAACCTGCAATTTTACAAAGTTGTAATATAAAAGGATTCCCGAAAATTAATAACATTTAATAAACTTTAAAAGAAATTGCGACAATACATTTTTGATTTTTTTACCAAAGGACACCAACGAAGCATTGAAGCCAAAAAGAACATTGTTGCATCCTTTGCGATTAAAAGTTTAAGTATAGCCTATAATCTGATATTAGTACCCCTCACCATAAATTACGTCAATCCCACGAAGTATGGTATTTGGCTCACTTTAAGTTCTATTATTATGTGGTTTGGCTTTTTTGATATCGGATTTGGGAACGGACTTCGGAATAAATTTGCTGAGGCCAAAGCGACAGGAAATCTGGAACGAGCACGCATATACATCAGCACAACCTATGTGGTATTAATTTTAATCTTTAGTGCGATCTGGGTTCTGTTATTCGCAGTAAATTTTTTTATTGACTGGAGTCATATACTGAACGCTCCAAAAGAGATGGCCCGTGAATTGTCGACACTGGCATTGGTTGTGTTTGGTATCTTTTGTATGCAAATTGTTCTGAAAATTATAAATACAGTACTTACTGCCGACCAGAAGCCTGCCAAATCAGCATTATTAGACATGCTGGGGCAATTAATGTCTTTGTTAATAATTGTAATACTTATTAAGACAACACAAGGTTCTCTGCTCTACCTGGGATTAGCAATGGGGATTGGGCCTATCCTGGTGCTTATTACTTCTTCGCTTTTTTTCTATCGGAAACGTTATAAACCCTATGCACCTTCACTTAGCTATGTAAGGTTCAACTATGCAAAAGACATGATGCCGCTTGGTAGTAAGTTTTTTATCATTCAAATTTCAATTCTTGTGACCTTCCAGACAAGTAATATCATTATCGCTCAAGTATGCGGTGGAGAATCTGTTGCTATTTATAATATTGCATTCAAATATTTTAGTATATCATATTTTCTATTTGGTATAGTTATTTCACCATTCTGGTCAGCCTTTACAGATGCTTATACACAGAATGATTATCTCTGGATGAAAAAAGTTTTGAAGACACTTGAAGTTATCGCATTCTTTTTTGTAATACTTATTATTATTCTATTGATTTTTTCTCATTTCGTGTACACTTTATGGATTGGACGAATCTTTGAAATCAAACCCTCAATTTCAGTATTGGTTGCGATTTATTTTATTGCACAAATATACCATGGTCTTTATACTCCGCTACTTAATGGAATTGGGAAAATAAAATTGCAATTTTATGTTATTTCATTCCTGGCAATTCTTATAATCCCGATATCATTAATTTTAGGGAGAAAATTTGGACTGGAAGGAATTATAACAGCAACAATTATTGCGAATCTCGTAATTGCACTTTATGCCCCAAGGCAGGTTCACTTGTTAATTAACAAAAAAGCAAAAGGAATTTGGAATAAATAAAGCAATTATTCCATTAAGTAAAATATTTCTGTAAATATGGTAAAATATAAATTTCTAGCATTAACATTTTTATATATTGTAATAGCAACTTCTTTTGCCAGTATATTAGGGGTAAATGTACAATCAATTTATCGTGTACCCTTTATAAGTATCAGATGGATTGATGTTGCCATTTTGACTATTATATTTATTTATTTTAATGGTTTACAATTTAAAGAAAGACTATATTCAAATGACAAATTAATTATTCGTCTTTGTTATGTTTTTTTGTTGTTTTTAATAGCACAATTGATAAGAAGTTGGCATATAACAGATATAAATTCACAAGTTTCACATTTCATTTGTAATCTAAGTATTTTTATTATAATCGATTTATTGACATTTAAGATAGATCCTCAAGACATTGTTCTTTTTATTAAAAAATTTGCAATTCTAGGCTCTTTTGTTTTAATTTTTTCAAATTTCTTTACATTATATTCCTTTATTTCAGGGGGAACAATTTTTTCTGATTCGGATATAAGAGTAGCACTTAATGTAGCTGGAGAGAAGGAATCAGTATATAAAGAGGGTTTAATAGCTCTTGTATATGTTTTTGGACTGTATATATTCCAAAATAAAAGTAAAATATGGGAAAAGGTAGTATTTATTACTGCTATATTAAGTATTTATGTTTCACTCGTTTATTCGTTTGGAAGAGGACTTGTATTTATGATTGCTTCTATTACCATTATTTATGTACTTGTCTTTTCAAAAAAACTAGTAAATGCGCTCATTCAAGTCTTTATTATAATTTTGCTATTAGTGATGTTTTACTTTCTATTTGGAAATACTCTAAGACAAAAGGGGTATGACCCCATACAAAGAATAAGTGAAATAATAAAATATTCAGTCGATGTAGACAATCCCGATTGGGACAAAGGTAGGTCTTTTTCCAGGAAATATGCAATAGATGCCTGGAAAGAAAGTATCTGGACAGGTTATGGGTATGATGACCTTTCTAATCATGGCCTGCCTTCTGAAACGGGAACTGCTCATAATTTTATTGTAACATCTCTCTTTCATAATGGCATTATAGGAACTTTCATTTACCTTTTAATTTTATTATTATTATTTAGAAATTCAATAAAATTATGGCCACTATTAAGTGAGCATAATTATTCAAATGATATTATGAAATTACTAGTTATTAGTTCTTTTTTTTGGATAATCCCAGCTTGGACACAAGAAGCATTTTGGGAAAAACATTCTTTAACTATACAGTTTATGTATATGGGTTTGATTAGCAATTATTATAAACAAAAGATTGTATAATTTTTTTTTTATATGTTGTTTTATGTGAAATTAACAGAGAGTGAGAAAATCCTTATTGAAGTACTAAATTGTTAGAAATAATGAATTTACCTAAAATTTCAGTCATTACTCCTTCATTTAATCAAGGCCAGTTTCTTGAGGAGACTTTGTTATCTGTTATTAATCAGAATTATTCAAACCTTGAATATATAGTTATTGATGGAGGTTCAACAGACAACAGTGTAGAGATTATTAAGAAATACGAACAGCATTTGGCTTTTTGGATAAGCGAGAAGGATAGTGGTCAGAGTGAAGCAATCAATAAAGGATTTAAGCGGGCGACCGGAGACATTATATGCTGGCTTAATAGTGATGATATTTTAGTGCCAGATGCTTTAAATAAAGTAGTGAACTGTTTCAAAGAAAATAAGGATTTAGATTTATTAGTTGGCTATACTGTCATTATAGATAAAATTTCTTGTATAATAACTGGTCTTTTTATTCTTAAACAAAAGAAATGGTATGCCAAACATGGTATTTATTATGTTAATCAACCTGCAATGTTTTGGAAACGTAGGATGTTTGAAACTGTTGGCTTTCTTAGGGAGGATTTTCAGGCCTCAATGGACACAGAATTTCTTATTAGAATATTTGAAAAAAACTTCAACATCGGTCATTTAGGTAAAATATTAGCAGGCTTTAGAGTGCATAGTGAATCTAAATCCGCGGCAGGGTGGAATAATCTTGACTATATACGTGATTTAGATGAGTTAATAAAATTATATGGAATGGGCTATGGAGGACGGCCAAAGCTATTTTTCCTATTGATTTATGGATTTGAGAAATTAATAAAAGGAGTCTATTTCAAGAAATGGATTTTTACAATTAAATGGAGAGGTAAGAGTGTAAATAAATTAAACTTTAATAGCTGTAAATATTTGTAAACAAAAACAGACTATTTACGTCAAAAATATGATATAAATATGACTGTTGTGGATCATCAAGAACAAAGTCAAAATTAATTTATAATTAGTTGATCCTTAATAATTATTAACAATTAGATTGTTAATTACTTATGTTCTTTGAAGTCTTGGTTTTTGCTTGGATTTTGATTAAATTCGGTCAAAACCCTGTAAATCATGTTAAAAAAATTGCCAATCCTACCCCAGTTAGAAATGTTCAAAACTGTACTTGCCAGCGTTATAAATTCCCAGCATGAACTTTGTTTATTGGCTAAAGAGATTGACTGGTATTATCTGGAAAAGGAGTTGCCCCACTGTATGGAGAAGTAAGGAGACTGTTCATTCCTATCAGAACAATTGATGGGCTTCTGCTTATTAAGTAGATATATGATCTTGGTGATGAGACTGTTATGGTGAGGTATATTGACAGTCCTTGCTGTCAACACTTTTGTGGGGAGATATACTTTCAATATAAATATCCTTTTGACCAGAGAGATTTTGTACATTTTCGCAAGCGTATAGAAGAGGAAGGGATGAAGAAGATTTTCAAACAGAGCATAGAACTGTTTGGTTGGGATGTAATAAAGAAAAAATAAGATCGTTTACATTCTTCTTTGATCTTTCAAGATATTCAAATATTGATCTGGAAAAGCAAAATAAAGCCAAGGCTTTTAAAACAAATAATAGTAATGATGATACTGGAATTATATTTCTAGATGCGGGGAAGGTAATACCTAAAAAGTGATTTGAAAATGCAATAGAAGCTATTGCGTGTTTAGACAATAAACAAGCGATTCTTTGATAGCCGGAACAGTTCCTCATGAAGAGTGATTAAAATCACTTGCAAAAAAATTGAACGTTATCAAACAAATAAAATTTTTGGACTGGTTGCAACAAGATGAGGTTGAATTATCGTTTATTTCCTCAGATGTATTTGTTCACCCTTCGCATTTTGATCTGTTTCCTATAGTAGTTTTAGATGCTATGACCTAGGGCAAACACATCATTGCTACACAAGAATCGGGATTGGCAAGCGATCGGGTTATACACGGAACAAGTGGATTTTTATATCCCACAGGGCAAGTAGATACGCTTACAAAGCATATGAAAATTTTTATTGAAAATAAAGATGAAATAAAAAATTTGGGTTTAAATCAAGAAAGACTGCATGCTCATATCCTGTTGATTGAGCTATAAATAAATTTAAAAACCTTGTCTAATCAGTTTGAGTTTATAAAACGTCAAAATCATCTTGAGATAGTTTTGAAAGCTTAATCCAAGGGATTTCTTAATTGCGTTATAAACATAATAAACCATTGTTTTATATCGTATTAGAATAGGTTGTTGGATGTTGCTGAAATGGGGCTTATACAGGATGGATGAAAACTTTTTATTTCATAGTTAAACATAATAACTAAAGGTTATCTTACAAAATAAAAAAATAAAAATGGAAACAGTACTAATAACAGGAGGATCAGGTTTTTTAGGAAGGCACTTGGCTTTAAAACTTAAGGATAAATATAGGGTTATATTGGCTGCAAGGAACAATGGTAATAATCAGTTGGCACAGGTAAAGACAGGTTGTATCGTAACTCCTATGGATATAACCAATGTAAATTCTATTTATGATGCTGTTAATGAGTTTAAACCCGAAATAATCATCCATGCTGCTGCAACCAAATACGTGGATGTTTCTGAACAATATCCCATGGAATGTATTGATATCAATATAATCGGCTCTCAGAATATTGCTAGAATTGCCATGGGGAAGGGCGTAAAAAAAGTGATAGGTATTTCTACTGATAAAGCTGGACCCCCCATTGGAAATCTATATGGCCATTCTAAAGCGATAATGGAGCGTATGTTCTGTGCGCTTGATAAAAAGGGAGATACACGCTTTGTCACTGTCAGGTTTGGTAATATTGCATGGTCCACTGGTTCAGTATTTCCAATCTGGCAAAGAATGGTAGCCACCCAAGGAAAAATTGAATCTACAGGATCGGACCAAAGACGTTTCTTTTTTCTTGTAAGCGATGCTACCGATCTAGTCATAACAGCCATGGATAATATAGATGAGTTTCATGGAGGGATTCTATCTACAAAAATGAAAGCTGCACAGATTAAAGATATACTGGATGTCTGGACAAAAGAACAAAATGTGACCTGGCAACAGATAGCTGCGAGGCCGGGTGATAAAAGCGATGAAGTGCTGGTAGGCGCTATTGAATTAGCATATACAAGAGAAATATTTATTGGAGATAACCATTATTATTTTATCCAATTTGATAAAAAGCAACAAAATGATCTGACCAGTGAAATCGCTTCTTATAATGCGGAAAAACTCTCGGAAGAGGAAATATCTCGTATCATTAATACAATACCCATTCTATAAAAATATGAAAATACAACATGCTTTAATTATGGCTGGAGGTCGTGGAAGCCGGATGATGCCATTAACTGATGTTATACCCAAAGCAATGGCTCCTTTGTTTGGATCTACTTTGATAGCAAACCGTATCGATAAACTAAAGGAAGTTATTAATAATATTCATATTACAGTAGGTTATATGGGACCTATGCTGGCAAAACATGTTATAGAACATAAGGTAAACAGCATATTCAATACGACCGGGCAGGAAAACAGCTGGTGGATCTTTAATACCCTGCTTAAACACCTGGATGCTCCCATCTTTGTTTTAACCTGCGATAATATTGCAGAATTGGATTATGAAAGACTGGAAAATGATTATTATGCTCTGGATGCACCTTCCTGCATGGTGGTACCCGTGAAACCCATGGAAGGAGTGGAAGGTGATTTTATTTTTTATGATAATGAGAACCGGGTAACGGAATTAACCCGGAAGAAAAAAAATGACATTTATTGTTCCGGTATTCAAGTTTTAAATCCTGCTAAGATTAATTCTCTCATGGAACCCTGCGATAATTTTTACCAGCTTTGGCAAAATTTAATAAACGACCGGAAATTATGCTGTAGCAATATATATCCCGAAAAATGGTTTGCAGTGGATACCCTAGCCCAACTAAATCTGGTAAATGGCCGGTGATTATTTTTATCCGATCCTTACCAAAACACTGAAATGAAAACAATACTTTGTATCATTCAAATACCTCCACCCATACATGGGGTGACATTAATGAATAAGTACGTAATTGAAAGCGAGATCATTACAAGAAAATTCAACATGTCCATCCTTCCTTTGAATTTCAATAATAATATGCAAACACTGGGACGGTTCAGTCTTGTTAAAGTATTGAAATTCCTGTCTTCTTTATTTGGGCTCTTCAAACGACTTTTGGTACATAAGATTGACCTTGTATATTTCACGATCAATCCTACCGGACGGGCTTTCTACAGGGATTTGTTGTATGTCGTAATATTAAAATTATTTCGTGTACCACATGTTTATCATATATACGGTAAGGGAATCAGAGAACAGATTCACAACAAGAAACATGTAAGAAGAATTTATAGGTATGCCTTTTCCAGGGCAGAAATTATTTGTCAATCAGAAAGATTGATTTACGATATTGAAAATATCAGTCCTAAAACTCCATATATATTACCTTGTGGCATACCTTCCACGAACGATAATGGCATCAGAAGAGAAGAAGAAAAACCTTATGACATCCTGTTCTTTTCAAATTTCAATAAACAAAAAGGAGTTATAGAATTAATTGAAATCCTGAAATTGCTGAATAAGAGGAAGTCAAAATTCAGGGCCGTTATCGGAGGAGGTGGATCTGATTATTCCAAGGCATTCCTCGATAACCGGTTGGTAGAATATGGATTAGATAAGCATGTTACCATTATAGAAACATTTAATTCCACTCAGAAATTTGAATTATTCAATAGATCCAGAATTTTTGTTTTTCCTACCCAGAACGAATCATTTGGATTAGTAATTCTGGAAGCCATGCAGGCATTTTTGCCTGTCATCGCCTCAAGAGAAGGAGCTATCCCGGACTTAGTAATTCATGATAAAACAGGTTATGTATTAAACAAGGATGATTTGGAAGGATTCGCAGAAAAGATAGATCTTTTGCTTTCAGATAACAAGAAGATAAATGAAATGGGAATAAATGGGAATAAACATTACAACAATCACTATAGGTTGAAAGGTTTTGAGGAAAAATTAAAGGATATTTTAGAAACAATTATTTTGAAATCTGCAAAACGATCAAATTAATTGTATCAAAGACAAGCAAATACCCTTATCGATTGAAATTAGTTCAGAAACATATCATCAGATTTAAAAAAACTTCGATTCAATGTGTGGAATAGCAGGTTTTGCAGGCTTCCCAAATAATGTGAAACTCGCTGAAGCCGCAAATAAAATACAACAACATAGAGGTCCCGATAACCAATCAACCTGGAATGATGATTATATTGCTCTTGCCCATCAAAGGCTTTCAATTATTGATTTAAGTGAAGCTGCCAATCAACCTTTACATAAGAATGATCTTGTAATTGTTTTTAATGGTGAGATATACAATTACAAAGAACTCCGTGAAAAATTAGTAATTGAGAAACATATTAAATTTAAAACTCATTCTGATACAGAAGTAGTGCTTGAGATGTTTAAACATTTTGGTTCACATTGCCTGAATTTTTTTATTGGAATGTTTGCTTTTGCTATATATGATAATAGAAATAAGACACTTTTTTTAGCACGGGATCATTTTGGGATAAAACCTATTTTCTATACCCATCTTAATGGGGCATTTGCTTTTAGTTCTGAACTTAAGACATTAGTAGGAATCCCCGGATTTAATAAAAGCATCAATCCGAAAGCATTAGTTAGCAGCCTTAATTACCTATGGGTCTCAGGCAATGAAACAATGTTTAATGATTGTTACAAACTGCCTCCAGCGCATTATTTAATATATACCAAAGAGGGTGGAATGGATATTGGTAAGTACTGGGAATTGGAAGATAGAGTAAATAGTGAATTATTTTCAAATGAAAAAACTGTTGCTGGAGATATTGCAAAAACTATTGAATTATCTGTGAATAGACACATGGTAGCTGATGTTCCTGTCAGCAGCTTTTTAAGCGGCGGTCTTGACTCTTCATTGATCGCAGTAATAGCTAAGAAATCAAATAAAGCTTTATCAACTTTTACGATTGGTACCTTCAATAAAGACAAGAAGATTGAAAGCATGCCGGATGATGAAAAATTTGCCAATATTGTCGCTGATATTTATCAACTTAACCATAACGTAATAAAAATCAGTCCTAATATTATTAAAGATTTTCCAGAAATGGTTAGAATGTTAGACGAACCTATTGGAGATCCGGCAGCAATAAATACATATTTGATTTGCAAGGCTGCAAGGAAGAAAGGTGTTAAAGTATTATTATCAGGAATGGGAGCAGATGAAATATTTTTTGGTTACAGACGACAAAAAGCCACATTGCTGACCTTAAAATTTAATAAATTGCCAAAGCTTCTTAAATACTTAGCTGTCAAAGTTGTCAAGATCCTCCCTGTTAAGATAAATAAAAATGGATTCAGGTTTGGACGATGGGCTAAACGATTCATTGGTTTTACATCACTACCCATAGACCAAGCTTATATGAGAAGTTATTCGTATTATGATACAAGCCAGTTAAAAGAATTATTGAAAACTGAATATTGGCCTGCAGTTGATTCAATAAATGATGAACATAATACTATATTTAATTTAAAGTTTAAAGATGATATTGTAAATCGTATCTGTTATACCGACATAAATATGTTTATGCTTGGTCTTAATTTGACTTATACGGATCGTGCATCTATGGCAGCATCAGTTGAAGTCAGAGTTCCTTTCATTGATAAGCTTGTTATTATAGAGGCGATGCAAATACCAGGAAACTTAAAAATCAAAAATGGAACCTCAAAGTATATTTTAAAAAAGGCTGCAAAGAATTTTCTTCCCAATAAAATAATTTATAGACCGAAAGCTTCCTTTGGTGCTCCGATCCGGTCATGGATATCAAATGATTTAAAAGAAATGGTTGATGAACTTCTCTCTGAAACTAATATTAGGAAAAGAGGATTTTTAAATTTCGAATTTGTTAGAAAACTGATAGATAATGATAGAAAGGGCTCTGAAGATAATGCATATCAGATCTATCAATTACTGACTTTGGAATTATGGTGCAGAGAATATTTAGATAACTGATTGATTATTTTTGAAACTATATTGAATGAAACAACTCATCCAAAATTTTAAAACCGGTGAATTATATGTTGATGAGGTACCAATGCCTTCTATTTCAAGTGGCATGGTAATGGTAGAAAATGAATATTCCCTCATCAGCGCCGGCACTGAACGTGGGACTGTCAAGGTTGCTCAGGCAAGTTTATTAGGGAAAGCCAGACAACGCCCTGATCTGGTTGCGCAGGTGATCCAAAACATTAAGAAAGAAGGATTATCAGCAACTTTTAGTAAAGTCAAAACTAAACTGGATTCTTTAAAAGCTCTAGGCTACAGTACATCAGGCATTGTGATGGCATCAATGGATAAAAATGGCATATTCAAGCCAGGAGACCGTGTCGCTTGCGCTGGCCAGGATTATGCTTCTCATGCTGAGATAGTGGCTGTACCTCAAAACCTGGTGGCAAAGATCCCAGATAATGTAACTGCTGAAGAAGCGGCATTTACAACTTTAGGGGCTATTGCTTTGCAGGGTATACGTCAGGCCGATCCAAAATTGGGTGAAAAGATTTGTGTAATAGGATTGGGACTTTTGGGTCAGATAACATGCCAGATTTTAAAAGCGAATGGATGTGCTGTTCTGGGTATAGATCTGAACGAAGCTTTAGTAAAAATGGCCGATGAAACAGATGCAATTAAGGCTCTGAACCGGAATGATGCCAATCTGGTTTCTGCATGTGAAAGTTTTACTAATGGATATGGATTTGATTCTGTTATTATTACTGCGGCTGCACCTTCAAATGATCCTGTTGAATTATCAGCTGCAATTCTTAAGAAAAAGGGGAAAATTATAGTTGTCGGTGTCGTAAAAATGGATATCCCGAGGGACCCTCACTTTTACAGAAAAGAACTGGATCTGAGAATGTCATGTTCTTACGGTCCCGGCAGGTATGATTTTAATTATGAAGAAAGCGGGTTTGATTATCCTTTCTCTTATGTGAGGTGGACGGAACAACGGAATATGGAGGCTTTTCTGGACCTATTGTCCCGGAAAGCTATTGATGTCAGACCATTAATTACCCATGTTTTCGATATTACCGATGCAGAAAAAGCTTACGATATTGTTCTGGGTAAGACTAAAGCGCTGCATATGGGCATTTTATTAAAATATAAACCAAATGAATCTAAAAAGAATACTTTAACGCAGGTTAATAACTTTCCTGTCAATACAATCAATGTTGGTTTAATAGGAGCTGGCAGCTTTGCACAAAGTTATTTAATACCCGGCGTAAAATCATGGGGGGCTTCGTTAGACGGAGTCGTTACTTCAAAAGGCATTACTTCGAAAAATGTATCTGATAAATTCAAATTTAACTTCTGCTCATCTGATACTGATGATATTCTTAAAAAAGAGGATATTAACACAGTTTTTATTGCTACACCCCATTCTTCACATGCCGAACTTGTTATAAAAGCTTTAAAAGCAAACAAAAATGTTTTTGTAGAGAAACCTTTGGCAATAAATCAGGAACAGCTTAAATCAATAATTGAAACTAAAGCTGAATTCCATAAACCTTTAATGGTCGGCTTCAACAGGCGCTTTGGAAAGATCAGTGAAACTATTAAAAAGGAGTTTAAGAATATAGATGAGCCACTTGTTATAAATATGCGTATTAATGCAGGATTAATTCCAAAAAATCATTGGACCCAACAGCCTGAAATAGGAGGGGGAAGGATTGTTGGAGAGATATGTCATTTTATTGACCTGATGCAATATTTCACAGACTCTGAACCAGTAAAGGTTTTTGCAGAATCAATAAGTTCGGATAATACTAAAATCACACCGGAAGATAATATAGCTATTGTGGTGAAATTTACTGACGGTTCAGTTGGTAATCTGATCTATCTGGCTAATGGTGATAAATCAATGCCTAAAGAGAGAATTGAAGTCTTTGGAGGAGGGAATATTGGTATAATAAATGATTTCATGGATGGCATTTTTTTCAGAGACGGCAAAACAATAAAGTTGAAATCTTCAGGTAAAGGACATAAAGAAGAGATTACTGCATTTTTAAATGCAGTTAAAGACGGTAAAGAAAGCCCTATCAGTTTCAGGTCAATCTGCCTTACTACCCTGACTACATTTAAGATTTTAGATAGTCTTTACACCGGATTGCCCCAGCATATCAGCTTAGATCTTCATTGACAGATTAGGTTTGGACTTTGCCTTTTTCATATTGTACTTTACATTTTGCATTTTGATTTTTGCAATTGAACTTTGCATTTTAGTTGATGTCTGAGAAAATAGAACAATCTTTTATAAAGCTTAAAAATTACTGTACAAGCGAATCTTTTAAAGGCTATGATCCGTATGATGGTTTAAACAGCACTTTCTTTCAAGCAATTCCTTTCATATCAAAAAATCGACTTGCTAGATTAGCCTGGATACAATTATTTAAACGATCACCTTTGAACCTCCGGGTAATTGCCGGGGTTAAAAAGGATTATAATCCAAAAGCGCTTGGATTATTTCTTTCCGGATACTGTAATCTCTATAAACAGGTTAAGGAACAGGAGTACCTTGATAAGATAAATTTTTTCTGCGGACAACTTTCTTCTCTTGTAAACAAATTGCATAGCGGAGCATGTTGGGGATATAATTTTGACTGGCAGGCTAAAGCGTTTTTTCAACCTAAAAACACGCCAACCGTAGTCGCAACATCTTTTATTGCCTGTGCTTTACTGGATGCCTATGAAATTACCGGAGAAGATCAATTACTTAAGATGGCCAGCAGTGCTTGTGATTTTATCCTAAAAGACCTGAATAGGACATATGACGTAAACGGAAACTTTGCATTTTCCTATTCTCCCTTAGATAAAACGGTTGTTTTTAACGCTTCTTTACTAGGTAGTCGTCTCCTGGCCAGAGTTTATAGTTTTACTCATGAAAAAGAGTTGCTGTATCCTGCAAAGAGATCAGTAATATTTTGTTGTGATTATCAGAAAAATAATGGTTCCTGGAGTTACGGAACATTAGACTTCCATCAATGGATAGATAACTTCCATACCGGATATAACCTGGAATGTATTGCAGATTACATGAAGTTTTCCGGTGATCATAGCTTCGAAACGCATTTAACTAAAGGCTTTGAATATTACATTAAAACATTTTTCACTGACGAAGGAATACCTAAATATTACAGCAATTCTGTTTACCCCATTGATATCCATTCTCCTGCACAAATGATAATCACTTTAACTAAACTTGGCAAATTTCATGAATACAGGAACTTAGCAGTCAAAATTTTAAATTGGACGATTGATAATATGCAATCGGACAAGGGTTATTTTTATTACCAGAGAAATAAATATTTTTCATCCAGAATTCCTTATATGCGATGGGCCCAGGCATGGATGTTTTATGCTTTGAGTGAATATTTATTACAATCAAATGTTGAATGATCAGAGTGTATTAGATAAATGATTAGTCATCAAGCGCATTTCTAACTCTTAAACTTTCTGTTATTTATATCTGATCTTGGTTTTATATTAGAATAAATAAAAAATGAAGATTTTATCTGTCGTAGGTGCACGTCCTAATTTCATGAAGATTGCCCCATTCATACGGGCAATTGAAAAACATAATCATGAAAATGAAGGAGGGATACAACATCTTCTGGTTCACACAGGCCAGCATTATGACGTCCGGATGTCGAAAGTTTTTTTTAAAGCCCTCAATATTCCTGATCCTGATATTAACCTTGAAATCGGATCAGGAAGCCATGCCGAGCAGATAGGATATACCATGGTGGCATTTGAAAAGGTTCTTCTAGAACAAAAACCTGATTGGGTTGTTGTTGTTGGTGACGTAAATGCGACGCTATCATGTTCAGTGATTGCTAAAAAACTAAATATTAAATTGTGTCATATTGAAGCAGGATTGCGCTCGGGTGATATGAGCATGCCTGAAGAAATAAACCGCGTGATTACTGACAGGCTTTCCGATCTTTTGCTTACTCCTGATCTTCTTTCTTCAGAAAACCTGAGAAATGAAGGGACGTCTGAAGAAAAAATACATTTCGTTGGTAATATAATGATTGACACCCTGGAAGATAACAGAAAATGGTCAGGCGATCTCAAACTTGAAACTATTATTAAAGAAAATCTTGTCGCCGGATGTATCAATCCAAAAAGATCACCTGTTGATTTTTCCTATGCTTTAATTACTCTTCATCGTCCATCAAACGTGGATGATGAAGAAGTCTTTGTTCCTTTGATAAAATTTCTGTCAAACGAAGTTACAAAGGACCTTTTGGTCATTTGGCCAATTCATCCACGAGCCCGGAAACAATTAATTAATCTTGGATTGTGGGAAAGAACAATAAATAACCCTTCTCTTATTATACTTGAACCTGTTGGATACCAGGAGATGTTACGTCTTAATATGGGTGCTAAAATTATGCTGACCGATTCAGGTGGCCTTCAGGAAGAATGCTGTGTCCTGGGCACTCCTTGTCTTACATTACGATGGAATACTGAACGTCCGATAACTTTACGAGAAAAAGGCGGTCTCAGTGTATTGGTTGGTAATAACATTGACCGCATCCAAAAGGAATATTTTCACACTCTTACACTTAATCGACTTCCTTCAAGGCCGAAATTGTGGGATGGACATACAGCTGAGCGTATAGTCGAAAAATTGATTGAAACGGATAAAAGAATAAGATATTGAAGTATGAAGACAGATCTTTTAGGAATTCAGGTCGATGCATTTACGATGGAGGAAACCATTGATAGGATTGATAAGGCAATTAAAGAGAATAAGCGGATCAGACAAGTTTCTATTAATGCAGGGAAAATGGTTTTATTACAAAAAGACAAAGAACTTTACAATAGTGTTATATCCTGCGATATTATTAGTGCTGATGGTCAAAGCATTGTATGGGCAAGTCGTTTTCTTGGAAAATATTTGCCATGTAGGGTAGCGGGCTGTGATCTGATGCAGGAACTTGTAAAACTGGCTTATGAAAATAAATATAAATGTTTTTTCTTTGGAGCAACTGAAATTGTTATAAAAAAGGTGGTTGATCATTACAATCACCTATTTGGCCCGGAAATAATAGCAGGATACCGAAACGGATATTTTAGTAAAACCGAAGAACCGTTTATTGCCAAACAAATTGTAGATAGTGGAGCACAATTATTGTTTGTTGGCATAGTTTCACCTACAAAAGAAAATTTTCTATATGATCATAATGATATACTGAAAAAAGTTAATTACACCATGGGTGTCGGTGGTAGCTTTGATATAGTTGCCGGAGTCACTAAAAGAGCACCAAAATGGATGCGAAACATGGGTTTGGAGTGGTTTTATCGTTTTCTGCAGGAACCCAGTCGCATGTGGCGCCGATATCTAATGGGGAATTCTAAGTTTATCTGGATGGTGCTTAAAGAAAAAATACATAATCTAAAAGAGTCTAAAGACGATCTTTATTAAGGATATATATTTAGAACCAGTATTATGACGAAAGCTTCAATTGAAGCTTTGCATGAACGAGAGACTTTAAGTAAACTTTCCAAAAAAAATTAACTACATCAGAACCAGATTTTCCGGTGGTAAAAAGAGTTCTTAGAACGAGCGCCAAAGATTTTTTTGACAAGTCAGTTTCAGAGAATAGAGAAGGTACAGACCTGAATAAATTTTTTACCAAGATTGGACATTTGGAGATGGAGCGAGATCATCTAACTTGATGGACGAGAATTCTCTAACCTGAATTATTCATAAAAAAGGGGTATTTGTTCTTCAAATACAATCTAATTAGTTATATTTGAAGTGCTTACAACAAATATACCCCCTTTTACAATGATATACAAAAATACTGAAAATTTAGCACAAGAACTTAACCTTTTTCCAATAAAAGGTAGAAATATTGAGCTTAGTTTTAACGGCGATCGTATTAGCAGCGATGGTGGATTATTACTTCTTCGTGAGCTTGACAATCAGCTAAATCTCTTATCTTCAGCTAGTAACTGCATACATGACGAAAGGGACCAACGTTATATTGATCATTCTGTTAAAGAACTATTGACACAACGAGTTTTTCAGATAGCAGCCGGTTACGAAGATTGCAACGACTGCAATGATCTACGTGGAGATATGATATTAAAAATGTGTACAGGCCGGTTACCTCAAAGCGAGAATGATTTAGCATCTCAACCTACAATGAGTCGATTGGAAAACACAGTTAAAAAGACCGATCTATTTCGTTTGGGCGAGTGTTTAGTAGACATGTTTATAAATTCATACTCAAAACCCCCATCAGTCATAATTTTAGATTGCGATGATACCAACAATGATACCTACGGGCAACAAGAACTGGCATTATTCAACAACTACTACAACGAGTACTGCTATATGCCATTACACATTTATGAAGGATTATCGGGAAAGTTGATAACTACTATTTTGAGGCCTGGTCGCAGGAATAAGCAAGCCAATATTGCCAGGCTATTACAAAAACTGATATCATACCTTCGTGCGCAATGGCCAGAAACAAAGATTATTGTACGCGGCGACAGCCATTTTGCCTCGCAGGATTTTATGGATTGGACATGGATCCAACCAAACTTAGGCTTTATCATCGGATTATCAGGTAATGCAAAACTTCACGAATTGTCCCACATAACCGTTGAAAGTGCTCAGAGAGAGTTTAAAAAGTACCAAAAGCCGGTAAAACATTACCATTCATTTATGTACAAAGCCGGGAACTGGGAAAACTACCAATGAGTTATTGTGAAAGTTGAGGTAAGCACAATGGGAACCAACATCCGGTACATCGTCACTAGCCTAATAGATTTTCGTACCCGTGATTTATACGAGAAAGGCTACTATGCCCATGGTTCAATGGAGCTTCGCATTAAAGATCATAAGTTGTACCTCAAGTCTGACCGATCATCTTGTACAAAGTTTACAGCAAACCAGTTTCATTTGTTTCTGCACTCAATGGCATACATACTTATACACACCTTGCAAAAACAGGTATTAAAAGGAAGCGAGTATGCCAATGCAACCATGAAAACCATACAGCTTAAAATTATTAAAATAGCTGCATGGGTTAAAGAAATGAAAACCAAGATAAAAATAGAGTTACCACAGTTTTGCCCGACAAAAGATGAACAAATCAAAGGCTTCGAGATGCTGATCATGCTTCGAACTTAGAAATGTTAAATCGCAGTATCCTAAACATATAGTCTGACAATTAATTACATGCTGGGGAATGGTATGCCCAAGTAGAAGATTTTGAGCTAAAAGTAAACTCTGTTACGAAAATATCAGGGTAGAATCCAGACAAAAATTAAAAAACCTCATCTGTAAAACTAAATCACGAACCCCGTCAAAATAAATTCAAGCGAAAAAGTAAATTTTTATGCTTAATTTTAAGTTTATGAATTAATCAGGCTAAAGCATTCTACTGAAGGAGCAAAGTGTATTCGTGATTTTTCTTGTAGATCTTAATAAAACAATGAATCTTATATCATTTTCAAACTACACGAATTAGTTATTTTTAGTTGCTTTAAGAAAAAGAAAAAAAAATGAAGAAAATTTTAGGAATTTCAGCTTTTTATCACGATTCTGCAGCCGCATTATTAATTGATGGTAACATTATTGCTGCTGCACAGGAAGAAAGATTTACACGTAAAAAACATACTCCGGACTTTCCGGTTAATGCTATTAAATATTGCCTGGAATATTCCGGATGTAGTATTGATGAGCTTGATGCTGTTGTTTTTTATGACAAACCTTTACTGAAATTTGAAAGGTTATTAGAAACTTATTACGCTTTTGCACCAAAAGGGTTGGCATCATTTCTTACCGCTATACCTGTCTGGATTAAGGAGAAGATGTTTTTAAAAAAATTACTTTATAATGGTCTTGACCAAATTGAAAAGTACGATAAAAAGAGATTAAAACTTTTATTTCCTGAACATCATTTATCACATGCTGCTAGCGCTTTTTATCCATCCCCTTATCTGGAAGCTGCCATATTAACAATTGATGGTGTTGGCGAATGGGCAACTGCTTCCATTTGTCATGGTAAAGGCAATAAAATAACCATGATGAAGGAAATGAGATTTCCGCACTCAGTTGGGCTTCTTTACTCAGCTTTTACTTATTATCTTGGTTTTAGAGTAAATTCAGGCGAATATAAATTAATGGGATTAGCTCCCTATGGAAACCCCGGTGCTAATCAAACCAAAGAATTCATTAGTTTAATCAAAAAAGATATTGTTTCGATTAAAGAGGATGGTTCAATATGGTTAAATCAGGATTATTTCAACTATGCAACCGGACTTAAAATGGTTAAAGAGAAAAAATGGGAAAAACTTTTTGGTTTTCCTGTTATAAAGCCTGATGGTAAAATAGAACAAAAGCACTGCAATCTGGCTTTTGCGATTCAAAATGTAACAGAAGAAATAGTTTTGAAAATGGCTAAAGAAGCAAAAAACATTACTGGTGCTGATTATTTATGTATGGCAGGAGGTGTTGCACTGAATTGTGTAGCAAACGGGAAACTGCTAAAAGAAAATATTTTTAAAGATATTTTCATCCAACCGGCAGCAGGTGATGCAGGTGGTGCGTTAGGAGCAGCACAAATGGCTCACTATATGTATTACGGGCAAGAGCGTACAATTACCTGCGATAGCAATTCAATGCAGGGAGCCTATCTTGGTCCTGAATTTTCAGATAAAGAAGCAATTCTTTCTTTCAAAAAGCATAAAGCAGTATATCGTAAAACTGAAAACTTCACTGATTTATGTTCTGAAGCTGCAGATTTACTTGATAGTGGTAATGTTGTAGGATGGTTTCAGGGCAGGATGGAGTATGGCCCCCGAGCATTAGGCAATCGCAGCATATTAGGTGATGCAAGAAATGTTGATATGCAGAAAAAACTGAACCTGAAAATAAAATACAGAGAAGGTTTCAGACCATTTGCACCTTCTGTATTAATTGAAAGTTCAAAAGAGTTCTTTGATTTACCAGTTGCTTCACCATATATGTTGTTAATTGCGGACGTTAATGAGGAAAGAAGAAAAAAACTACCCGACAATTATCAGGAGTTAGATTTATGGGAGAAACTTTATTATGAAAGAAGTGATGTTCAGTCTATCACCCATTTAGACTTTTCTGCACGAATACAGACTGTCCACAAAGAAACTAATCCAAGATACTGGCAACTTATCAATACATTTAAAGAAAAAACCGGATATGGCATTGTTGTTAATACCAGTTTCAATGTTAGAGGTGAGCCTATTGTTTGTACGCCTGAAGATGCCTATAAATGTTTTATGCGTACTGAAATGGACTATTTGGTGGTCAATAACTTTATTTTAAAGAAAACCGACCAACCTGACTGGGAAAATAGGGGAAAATGGATCGTTAAATTTAAAATGGATTGATTATGAAAAAGATAATAAAAACTAAAGTGATGAGTTTGAGTTGTCTTATGTGGTTAATATTGGGGTTGCTTTTATTACCATTGGCATATTTATCTTTTAAAAAGTTCAGTGACTATTCTTGGGTCGTAATACTTTTAGCTACTTTTACTTATCTTTTATTATTAGGCTTAAAAACAAAGATAGTTACATTAAAAATATTGTTTTTCAATATTTCAGCTATTTTTTTTGCATTATTTCTCTATGAAGGTTTCTTGTGGCTTAGAAATATACCACTAATAAATGGCAAATCAGTACAAACATCAGGAAGTTACACAGCAGGCGGATACTTTGCACCAAACTCATACTTGGGATATGGAACAAATAAAGATGGAATTTTTACATCAAAGAGAACCATTAATAATAAGGTAATTTATAATGTTTCTTATACAATAAAGGATGGATTAAGATATACCCCAAATTCAAATGGAGAAAGTCAAAATTGTGTTTTATTTTTTGGGTGCTCATTTACATTTGGCGAAGGATTATCTGACAGCGCAACTTTACCATTCTTTTTTAATCAATATTCGAAGCAACAGTATAAAGTTTTTAATTATGGTTTTCACGGATATGGACCACATCAAATGCTTGCTAACATTGAAAACCGTGTTCCGAAAGATATACAAGTCTGCAAAAGTAAAAAGATTGCGATCTATAGCTTCATGATCGATCATGTTTCAAGAGCTGCAGGTTATGGAAGTTGGGATCAAAATGGTCCAAAATATGAAATCATTGATGGAAGTTTAAGAAAAGTAGGTACTTTTACAAAATTACCCAGAATAATTGTAAATCAACTTTCGCGCTCTTATATATATAAAAGATTGTTTTGTGAAAGGAAACCATCTCATTATGATTTCATGCGTACTATAGAAATAATCAAAAAGTCGAATGAGCTTTTACTCAAGGATAGTGTAAATTTGTATGTATTCGTGTGGGATAATCCAGGAAGCATTGTAAAATCTTTTCAAAATGATTATTATTATTTTATAGATGAGATGAAAAAGGATAACATTAAGACATTTTTCTTACATGATGCAATTTGGGATTTTGATGAAAAAATGAATTCTTATTCTTTAGATAATGATGATCCACATCCTAATGGCTTTGCCAATGAAAAAATTGCAAAATATCTTTACTCAAAACTAAAGGATTATAAATAAACAATATAGGAGGAATAATAATGGAATTTTTAAAAGATCTTTGGCTTTTCATGAAAGAGCGCAAAAAATTCTGGTTAGCACCTATCATCATAATATTGATATTATTAGGGTTGCTAATTGTATTTGGAGGAGGCAGTGCCATTGCACCATTTATTTATACACTATTTTAAACCATGGAGGAAAAAAACATGAAAACAGATACATCAAAATCAACAATTTTGATTATTTCAATGGGATTTTTAACCCTTTACTTGGTTTTTACCTGGCATTGGGCTGTCATTGTATCGCTCATAATTGGAATCGTAGGAATAATATCTTCATTTTTAAGTAAGAAAATTGAATGGGGATGGATGAAATTAGCACAATTGCTGGAATACATAATTCCCAATATTATACTAAGCGTTGTGTTTTTCCTATTTCTGTTTCCAATATCACTTATTTCCAAAATATTCAGCAATGACCCGTTAATGCTGTCTGAGAAATACAAAACCTATTTCATTGAAATTAACAGAGAAGTGGATAAAAACAGCTTTGAGAAAACCTGGTAAAAAATGATAACGGCAACTAAGCCATATTCTATAAGGGTTTCTGTTGATTTTTGAGCATTCTGCCCGGCATTAACTTTTGTCCTGGCTGACAGTGATGAAGCCAGCAATTGTTTACGCGTATAGCCTCAAACGTTATTCGTAAGCTTTATGCACTCAAAATAAGATGAAAATTGATCCCTTGAGAAATTCTTGTTAAGAAAAATAATACATAAAATAATTCAAAAAATTGCCACCTAAAAATATGGTTAAAATATCAAATTCGAAATCTTGTTTATCTCCAATCTCAACACATTTATTTAATTATCAAGTCTGACAAGGAATAAATTCAATATATTCTATAGTTTTTGTATGGACAAAAAGAATAAGAAAAAGGATTTCATGATAAATTTGATTTAGATATTGTGTGTGGTTTCGTAGGGATTTTTAATAAGGACGGTTCTGCAGTCAATCGTATATTTTTAGAAAGGATGGCATCCGTTATTAATTACAGAGGGCCTGATGAAGAAGGACTATTTATTGACGGATCCCTTGGATTTTATCATAAAAGGCTGTCAATTATTGATCTCTCAACCGGGAGACAACCAATGACTTTCAATGATTGTACCATTGTTTATAACGGGGAAATTTACAATTATATTGAGTTAAGAGATGATCTGAAAAAGAGAGGCCATCAGTTTAAAACTACTTCTGATACAGAGGTAATTTTGCATATGTATAAAGAACATGGAGATGTTTTTATTAATGATCTGAACGGAATGTTTGCCTTTATAATTTATGACAAACAAAGAAACAGGTTACTGGTTGCAAAGGACCATTTTGGTATTAAACCCCTTTACTGGTACCATGATGAGAAGAAAATTGTTTTCGGCAGCGAAATAAAGGCAATACTCAAACATCCGGACATTGTTGCTGAGCCTGACAGGAAAAACCTGTATGAATATCTGACATTTCAATTTATTCTCGGTGAAGAAACAATGTTCAGGAAAATTTCTAAAGTATTACCCGGGCATTATATGACTTTCGATCTTGGATCAGGCAAGTTAAACAGGTTTAAATACTGGGAACCTGATTTTAAAATAGACAAATATCACACCGAAGAGTATTTTATTGTTAAATTAGGTGAAATACTTGATCTGACAATCTCTCAGCAGTTGAGAAGTGACGTTCCTCTTGGATCGTATCTTAGCGGGGGAATTGATTCTTCCTTTGTAACCATCTTATCTGCTTCCAAATATGGCAAGCAGTTGAAATCTTTTACAGGAGCATTTGACGAGGGTCCTGAGTACAATGAACTTATTTATGCCAGGGAAGTGGCAAAAGCCGCTAATTCTAAGCTTTATGAGGTTATCCCGACCGAACAGGAGTTTATTGAGCTTCTCCCAAAACTAATCTGGCATCTTGATGAACCTGTTGCAGGACCAGGAGTCTTTCCTCAATATATTGTCTCAAAGCTTGCATCAGAGCATGTAAAGGTTGTACTTGGCGGACAGGGTGGGGATGAAATATTCGGAGGATATGCCAGGTATCTTGTGGCATACCTTGAACAGGCAATCAAAGGAGCAATTTTTGAGAACAATGAAGAAAAAGAACATATCGTATCACTTCAGTCCATTCTTCCTAATCTGCCATATTTACGCTCGTATATGCCTATGATTAAAGGATTTTGGGAAGCGGAGGTATTTGAACCTATGGACAGGAGATACTTCCGGTTGATAAACCGAATGGGCTCTTCAGGATCATTTCTTACCAGGGAATTCATGGCTGAATACGATGAAGATGTGATGTTTGAAAGTTTTTCAAAACTGTTCAACCATCCCGATACTTTAAGCTATTATAACAAGATGACACACTTCGATATGGTAGCAAGCCTCCCAGGATTATTGCAGGTAGAAGATCGTGTGAGCATGGCTGTCTCAATTGAATCAAGGGTTCCTCTGCTTGATCGTAGAATTGTCGATT
>OCZT010001030.1_pt1 | contig 28674 bp, 17 predicted proteins | sample 1539031 | NCBI WGS metagenome assembly OCZT01 (sample SAMEA3539308, study PRJEB22396) | soil metagenome | biome: tundra; feature: field; material: soil | place: USA | collected 2010-05 | depth 0.15 m | reverse complement strand
ACAATCCGGCGGGACGGGCACTGAACCGTCGCGTGCTGATCATCGAACTGCCGTAGTGGTTCGCTGAAAGAGTGCCGTGAACAGGTTCGCGTGGGCTGGAAAATAGTTCGAGGAAGTGACTACTCGCCGGGCGTAGGAGATCACGCCCGGCGAGTAGTTACTTCGTGCGATACCCGACGCCGGCGTCCGCGCTGAAATTGCTGTCCGATGCGCGTTCCGCTCCCAATCTTCTTTCCGTCGCTGCCTCCGCTCGAAGATCCGATTCGCTCGGAGCTGTTCGGCATCGAGCGACTCGAGCAGCACGCGGCGAGTCTCGCCGCCGCACAACACGTCACCAGCGGTCTCAAGCCGCGGGCCGCGCTCCTGCCACGGGTCGAAGAGAACGGGCGCGTATTGCGCGACGCGAACCGGGCCGTCGCCGACGCCCTGCGCGAAGAACGGTGGATCACGCCGGCGGCGGAGTGGCTCGTCGACAACTTCTTCGTCGTCGACGAACAGCTGCGCGAGATTCGTGACGACCTGCCGGTGGGCTTTTATCGTGAGCTGCCGGCGCTCGCCGGCGGGCCGCTGGCGGGCTATCCGCGGGTATACGGCATTGCGTGGGCGTTCGTCGCGCATACCGACAGCCGATTCGATCCCGATACGCTCCGCCGTTTCGTGCAGGCGTACCAGAAGGTGCAGCCGCTCACCATAGGCGAGTTGTGGGCGGTCACGATCTCGCTCCGCGTCGTGCTGGTGGAGAATCTTCGGCGCCTCGCGGACGCGATCGTTCGCGGGCGCACCGCTCGCCAGGAAGCCGACGCCCTGGCCGATGAATTCCTCGGCTTGGGAGTCCGCGCGGAGCCGTCGCTGGCGAAGGTGATGTCACGCGACGACAGTCCGCGCCTCGTGACCGCATTCGCCGTGGAACTGGTGCAGCGGCTGCGCGACCAGGATCCCGCCGTGACGCCCGCCCTGACGTGGCTGAATCAGCGGCTCGCGGCGCAAGGGACGACGGCCGACGAGATCGCGCTGGTGGAGCACCAGCGGCAGGCCGCTATGACGGTGACGGTGCGGAACATCATCACGAGCATGCGGCTGATGTCGGCACTTGACTGGACGGCGTTCTTCGAGAGCGTGAGCCTCGTGGACGAGGAGCTCCGCGCCCGGAGCGATTTCGGGAAGATGGACTTCGCGAGCCGCGACGGCTATCGGCACGCGATCGAAGCGCTCGCGCGTGGATCGGGGCGCACGGAACTCGATGTGGCGCGGAATGCGCTGGCGCACGCCCAGCGCGTGCGAGCGCAGGCGCCTGAAGAGGGGAAGGCATCCGGCACCCGCGAGGCCGACCCCGGGTTCTATCTCGTGGGTGGTGGCCGGCGGGACTTCGAGCGTGCGATGGGCTTCCGTCCGCCGATCACTCTTCGATTGCGGCGCGCTTTGATCGACGCCGCCACGCCGGCATATCTGGGCGCGTTCGTCCTGCTGACGGCGGGCATTCTCTCCATTCCGCTGCACATCGCCGCAACTCATATCGCGCTCACGGGGTTGATCGTGCTGGGCGTGATTGCGGTGGTACCGGCGTCGGATCTCGCCGCCGCGTTGCTGAATCGGATCATCACCGCAGTCGTGGCACCGGAGCTCCTGTCGCGACTCGAGTGGGCAACCGGCGTGCCGCCGGAGTTTCGCACGCTGGTGGTGGTACCGACGCTGCTGACCGGGCTCGTCGACGTCGACGATCAGGTCGATCAGATGGAAGTGCACTATCTCGCGAACTCCGACGGCGACGTGCGGTTCGCGCTCGTCTCCGACTGGGTCGACGCCCCTGCGGAAGCGGCGCCCGGAGATGACGAGATCCTCGCGGCGGTTCGCGCGGGCATAGCCCGGCTGAACGCGAGTCATGGTCCCGCGGCCGACGGGAGTCCGCGCTTCTACGTGTTCCACCGTCGGCGGTTCTGGAATGCGAGCGAACGTGTGTGGATGGGATGGGAGCGCAAGCGCGGCAAGCTGCATGAGCTGAATCAGCTCCTGCGTGGCGTCGCCACCACGACGTTCCTACCCGAGCACGGGGCCGCTCCGGTCGCGCCGGGCGGTGTGCGGTACGTGGTGACGCTCGACGCCGATACCCGGCTTCCGCTCGGTGCCGTCAAGCGGCTGGTCGGGACGATGGCGCATCCGCTCAACCGTCCACGCGTCGATCGGCTGACGCGACGGGTGGAGGAGGGGTATGCCGTACTCCAACCTCGCGTGACCGCGCCGCTCCCCGGCCGCTCGGGCTCGGTGTTCCAGCGCCTCTCGTCGGGGCCGTCGGGGATAGATCCGTATGCGGCGGCGGTGTCGGATGTGTACCAGGATCTCTTCGGCGAGGGATCGTACACCGGCAAGGGGATCTACGATGTGGATGCCTTCGAGGAGGCGCTGGCGGGACGTGTTCCGGACAACACGCTGCTGAGTCACGACCTGTTCGAGGGACTGTTCGCGCGCGCCGGCCTGGTGACCGACGTCGAACTGTTCGAGAGCGCTCCAGCGAATTACCTGACGGCCGCGGCGCGCCAGCACCGCTGGGCGCGCGGCGATTGGCAGCTTCTGCCCTGGATCCTGCGCGAGCGCCTCTCCCTCGTGGGACGCTGGAAGATGATCGACAATCTCCGGCGCACGTTGTCCATGCCGGCCGCGTTTCTCACGCTGCTGTTGGGATGGACTTGGCCGGGATCGTCGCCCGCGCCCTGGACGCTGTTCGTGTTCGCGGTCATCGCCGTGCCTCCGATGCTCCCGCCGTTGGCAGGCGTGTGGCCACGCGCGCCGGGAATTTCCAAGAGGAGTCACGGCCGCGCCGTCGCGCGCGATTTCCGTTCCGCGTGCGGCCATGTGGCGTTGACGCTCACCATCATGGCGCATCAGGCGGAGTTGATGGTCGACGCCGTGACACGGACGCTCGGACGCCTGTATGTGACGCACGGCCGGATGCTCGAGTGGCAGACGACGGAGTTCGCCGCGTCACGCGTTCCGCCCACGCTGCTGGGGTACTATCGCCGCATGGCCGGCGGTGTGCTGCTCACCGTGATGGCCGCGGCGCTGATGGCATGGCGGCGCCCCGGCGAGTGGCCCGCGGTGCTTCCGATCCTCACGCTGTGGGCGCTCGCGCCCGCCATCGCCCGCTGGGCGAGCCGTCCAGGCACGGCGGCGCGCACCACGGCGTTGTCCGCTGAGGAGCGGCGCACGCTGCGGCTGATAGCACGGCGCACCTGGAGTTTCTTTACGACGTTCGTGACGGCGGAAAGCCACGACTTGCCGCCGGACAATTTCCAGGAAACGCCGCAGCCGGTGGTCATGCAGCGCACGTCACCGAGCAACATCGGACTGTACCTGCTGTCGGCAGTGGCGGCCCGCGATTTCGGCTGGGTTGGGACGCTCGACGTGGCGGATCGCATCGAGGCGACCCTTCGCAGCGTGGCGGAACTCGAGCATCATCAGGGCCATCTCTTCAACTGGTACGATACGCACGATCGTCATGCGCTCGAGCCGAAGTACGTGTCGTCGGTGGACAGCGGCAATCTCGCGGGTGCGCTCATCACGCTGGCGAACGCACTGCGGGAGATGACCGAGGAGGCGCCCGCCGCACAGCCCGCGCTCTCCGGCATCGCCGACGCCGCGATGCTCCTGCGCGAAGCCGCGCACACGACGGTGTTCGGCCGTCAAGGCGGGATCGCCCAGCCGGCGCGCTTCGAGGACGCCCTCGACGTGGTCATGCAGCTCGTCGCCGAGCGACCGGAATCGCCCGCTTCCTGGGCCGCGCGACTGGCCGAGCTCGAGACCGCCGCGAAGGTGGTGGCGGATTGCGCCCGTGTCTCTCGCGACGGCGTCGCCGCCGCTCCGCCGTCGGTCGTGAGCGCGGCAGTGGCCGCGTTGCGCGAGACGGTCGCTTCGCACGTGCGCGATTTCGACGCGCTCGCTCGAGACCCCGCGGGCTCCGTCGCCGCCGTGACCGCGTTCCACGCACGACTGCACCGGCTCGCGGCGGACGCACGCGCGATGGTCACGGCGATGAATTTTGGCTTTCTCTTCGACCCGACGCGAATGCTCTTCGCCATCGGGTATCGCATGAGCGACGGGAGCCTCGACGAAGGCCGCTACGACCTGCTCGCGTCCGAGGCCCGGCTGCTGAGCTTCGTCGCGATCGCCAAAGGCGACGTGCCGATGCGGCACTGGTTCCGGCTCGGCCGCCTGCTGACGCCGGTGGGGAAAGACTCCGTGCTGCTCTCGTGGTCGGGGTCCATGTTCGAGTATCTGATGCCGGGACTGATCATGCGCGCGCCGATCGGGAGCCTCCTCGAACAGACGTGCCGCCTCGCGATCCAGCGACAGATCGACTACGCGGCCGAGCGCGGCGTGCCGTGGGGAATGTCGGAGTCGGGGTATCACATTCGCGACATCGCGATGACATACCAGTACTCGAACTTCGGCGTGCCGGGGCTCGGCCTCCGCCGCGGGCTCGGCGATGACGTCGTGGTCGCGCCGTATGCCACCGCGCTCGCGGCGATGTACGAGCCGCAGGAAGCGATCAACAACTTCCGCGCGCTCGACCTTGCTGGTGTCGATGGACGGCATGGATTCTACGAGTCGGTGGACTACACACCGAAGCGGCTGCCGGCGGGCAAGTCGCTGGCGGTCGTGCGCATGTACATGGCGCACCATCAGGGCATGGCGGTCGTCGCCATCTGTAACGCCCTGAACTACGGCGCCATGCGCACACGCTTTCACGCGGAGCCGATGATTCGGGCGAGCGAACTCCTGCTTCAGGAGCGGACGCCGCGCGACGTCGCCGTCGCCAGGCCGCGCGTGGATACGGCCGCTGCCAGGGGAGACGTGCGCGAGCTGGTGGCGCCGGCCACCCGCCATTTCTCATCCCCGCATTCCCCGACGCCGCGCACGCAGCTCCTCTCGAATGGTCGCTACGCCGTCATGATCACGGCCGCGGGCTCGGGGTACAGCCGCTGCGAGGACATGGCGGTCACGCGGTGGCGTGAGGACGCGACCCGTGACGACACCGGTTCGTACGTCTTCCTCCGTGATATCGCGAGCGGCGAGCGCTGGTCCGCGGGATTCCAGCCGAGCGGACAAACGCCCGAGAGCTACGACGTGTCGTTCGCGGAGGACCGCGCCGAGTTCATCCGTCGCGACGGGACGATCACCACGCGTCTCGAGCTGATCGTATCGTCGGAGGACGACGCCGAGGTCCGGCGCGTCTCGATCACCAACGACGGCGACCGGACGCGCGAGATCGAGGTCACGTCGTACGCGGAGATCGTGCTCGCGCCGGGCGCGGCCGACGCGGCGCATCCCGCGTTTTCGAATCTGTCCATCGAAACCGAGAGCATCGCGAAACGCGACACCCTGCTCGCGACGCGCCGGCCGCGATCGGACACGGACGCCGAGATCTGGCTCGCCCATGTGCTCGCCGTGGAAGGCGAGGCGATCGGGGACCTGGAATGGGAGACCGACCGCAACCGGTTCATCGGGCGGGGGCGCAGCCTCCGCAATCCTCACGTACTGATGAACAGCGGGGCGCTCTCGAAAACCGTGGGCGCCGTGCTCGATCCGATCGTCAGCCTGCGGCGTCGCGTGCGCGTCCGTCCGGGCAAGACCGTTCGCGTGGTGTTCTCCACGGTGGTGGGATCGTCGCGCGGCGCGGTGCTCGATCTGGCGGAGAAGTATCACGATGTGACCACGTTCGAGCGCGTCGCGACGCTTGCGTGGACGCAGGGGCAGGTCCAGCTGCACCATCTTGGCATCGCGCCGGACGAGGCCCACCTGTTCCAGATGCTGGGCGGGTCCATCGTGTACGTCGACCGCGCGTTACGCGCTTCCGCCGAGGTGCTCGCGCGACGCGTCGAGGGAGTATCGGCGCTCTGGGCGCAGGGGATTTCCGGCGACCTGCCCATCGTCCTCGTTGAGATCGACGACGCCGACGACATCGGCATCGTGCGGCAGCTGCTCCGCGCGCACCAGTACTGGCGCATGAAACGGCTGCCCGTCGATCTCGTCATCCTCAACGACCGTGCGCCGTCATACGTGCAGGACCTGCAGACGCTGATCGAAACAATCGTGCGGACGAGTCAGTCGATGCCGCGTCCCGAGGGATTCGAGTTGCAGGGGCGGGTGTTCACGCTGCGGGCCGACCGCGTGACCGCCGCTCAGCGCGACGTGCTGCACAGCGTGGCCCGCGTGGAACTGTCGAACCGGCGCGGAACGCTCGCCGAGCAGGCCGCGCGGGCGTACCGGCCCGATGCGATCGCCGTGACGGTTCCGGCTTCGGCTCCGGCGCCTCGCCCGAGCGCGGCGGTCGCGAGCACCGCGCCGGAAACGATCGCGCTGCAGGCGGACCTCGAGTTCTTCAACGGACTTGGCGGCTTCGACGCCGGGGCGCGGGAGTACGTCATCATTCTTCGCGACGGGAACTGGACCCCTGCGCCATGGATCAACGTGATCGCCAATCCGAACTTCGGCTGTCTCGTGTCCGAGGCGGGGGCCGGCTGCACCTGGTCGGTGAACAGCCAGGAGAACCTGCTCACCGTGTGGTCCAATGATCCGGTGCGCGATCCGCCGAGCGAGACGTTCTACATTCGCGATGAAGATTCCGGAGAAGTATGGAGTCCGACGCCGTTGCCCATTCGCGATGATGGTGGACGATACGTCGTGCGGCACGGTCACGGCTACTCGACCTGCGCTCACGAATCTCACGGCATCGCGCTCGACTTGCTGCAGTTCGTGCCCGCGAACGACCCGATCAAGATCTCCCGCCTCACGCTGACGAATCATTCTCCGCTCGCGAGGCGGCTGTCGGTGACGGGGTATCTCGAGTGGGTGCTGGGCACGTCCCGCAGCGGCTCTGCGCCGTTCGTGACGACCGAGATCGATGTGTCCACCGGCGCGATGTTCGCGCGAAACTCGTGGAGCCGCGACTTCGGCACCCGTGTGGCCTTCGCCGACCTGGGTGGCGCACAGACGGCGTGGACCGGCGACCGGGCGGAATTCCTTGGACGCAACGGCGCGTCCGACCGTCCCGCCGCGCTCCATCGACGCGAACCGCTGTCGGGGCGCACGGGGGCCGCCTTCGATCCCTGCAGCGCCCTCCAGACGACCCTCGAGATTCCCGCCGGCGGGCAAGCGACTGTCGTGTGGCTGCTCGGACAGACCGAGACCAGCAAGCAGGCGCAAGAATTGATCCAGCGATACCGGTCAGTGGATATCGTCGCCAGCCTCAAGGCGGTGACTGACGGGTGGGCGCGGGTCCTCGAGACGGTGCAGGTGAAGACGCCCGATCGCGCGCTCGATCTCATGCTGAACCAGTGGCTCCTCTACCAGACCCTCGCCTGCAGGCTCTGGGCGCGCACGGCGTTCTACCAGTCGAGCGGCGCGTACGGCTTCCGCGACCAGCTGCAGGACGTGATGGCGCTCGCCGTTTCGCGCCCAGACCTGACGCGCGCGCACATCATCAAGGCGGCCGCGCACCAGTTCGTCGAGGGCGATGTGCAGCATTGGTGGCACGAGCCCCGCAGCCGCGGAATCCGCACGCGATTCTCCGACGATCTTCTCTGGCTGCCGTTCGTCGCGAGCAACTATCGCGACGTGACCGGTGACCAGGCGTTCCTCGACGAGCAGATCCCGTTCATGGATGGAGCGCTGCTGGCAGCGGGGCAGCTGACGTCGTACTTCGAGCCGCGCATCGCGAACGAACAGGGAACGCTCTTCGAGCATTGCGCACGCGCCATCGATCGCAGCCTCTCCGTCGGCGTGCACGGCCTGCCTTTGATGGGGACCGGCGACTGGAACGACGGGATGAATCGCGTCGGAGACCAGGGCAAGGGAGAGAGCGTGTGGCTCGCCTGGTTCCTGCAGGGAATCCTCGCGGCGTGGGCGCCGGTGGCGGCCGCGCGCGGCGAGACGAAGCGCGCCAAGGTCTGGGCGGAACACGCCACAAAGCTCTCGGCGGCGATCGAGCGTGATGCGTGGGACGGGAACTGGTATCTTCGCGCCTACTTCGACGACGGCTCCCCGCTCGGACACGCGGGAAGCGATGCCTGCGAAATCGACTCGATCGTGCAGTCGTGGGCCGTCATGACGGGCGCGGGCGATCCTGGTCGCGCACGTCGCGCGATGGAGTCGTTGGACGAGCACTTGGTGCGGCGGGACGACCGCATGATTCTCCTGCTCACGCCACCGTTCGACCACACCAAGCTCGAGCCCGGCTACATCAAGGGCTACGTGCCCGGCGTGCGCGAGAACGGCGCGCAGTACACGCACGCTGCGGTCTGGGCGGCGATCGCGTTCGCCGAACTCGGTGAAGGGAACAAGGCCGCCGAGTTGTTGGGCATGCTCAACCCGATCACTCACGCGACGACTTCGCATGACGTCGAGCGCTACCGCGTCGAACCGTATGTGGTCGCGGGCGACGTCTACTCCGCGACGGCGCATGTCGGCCGCGGTGGGTGGACGTGGTACAGCGGGTCGGCCGGTTGGCTCCATCGCGCCGGAATCGAATGGCTCCTCGGTGTGCGGGTGCGGGGATCGCGACTGATGATCGACCCGTGCATTCCGGCGGCCTGGCCCGGCTTCACGGTCACGTTCCGCCACCGCTCTGCGCGATACGAGATTGCCGTCGAGAATCCGGGAGGCGTGTGCCGAGGAGTGGCAGCGCTCGAGCTCGACGGTGTGGCACTGGCCGATCGCTCGGGCGTTCCGCTCGCGGACGACAGCCAGGTCCATCACGTTCGCGTGGTGCTCGGAGTCGCATGAACGTCAGTCCGCTCGCCGGCCACGCCGCTCCCGCGGCGATGCTGCTCGACGTCTCCAAACTCGTGACGGCGTACTACGCCGAGATTCCCGATCCTGGCGTGCCCGCGGAGCGAGTCGCGTTCGGCACGTCGGGACATCGCGGCTCGGCGTTCGAGCGAACGTTCAACGAATGGCACGTGGTGGCGATCAGCGAGGCCATTTGCCGCTATCGCAGGCACTGCGGAATCGAGGGCCCGCTCTTTCTCGGCCTCGACACGCACGCACTGTCGGTGCCGGCCGGTGCGACCGCGCTCGAAGTGTTGGCGGCGAATGGGGTCGAGGTGATGCTCGCCGAGCGCGACGAGTATACGCCGACGCCCGCGGTGTCGCATGCCATCGTGTGCTACAACAAAGGGCGCACGTCGGGATTCGCCGACGGCATCGTGATCACGCCGTCGCACAATCCGCCGGACAACGGCGGGTTCAAGTACAACCCGCCCAATGGGGGGCCAGCGGATACCGACGTCACGCGCTGGATAGAAGCCCGGGCCAACGAGCTGCTGGAAAGCGGCCTGGATGGTGTGAAGCGCCTGCCATATGAAAGCGCGCTGCGCGCGGCGACGACACACCGACACGACTATCTCGGCGCGTACGTGGCCGACCTGGCGAACGTCGTGGACATGGAGGCGATTCACGGTGCGGGCCTGCACTTGGGCGTGGATCCGCTCGGCGGCGCGGGCGTCCACTATTGGCCGGCGATCGCGGATCGTTACCGCCTGGACCTCACGGTCGTGAGCGACGTCGTGGATCAGACGTTCCGTTTCATGCCGCTCGACTGGGATGGCCGGATCCGCACGGATCCTTCATCCGCGTGGGCGATGCAGCGGTTGGTCGATCTCAAGGACCGGTTCGACATTGCCTTCGCGTGCGATGCCGATCACGATCGGCACGGAATCGTCACGCGGAGCGCGGGACTGCTGCCGCCGAATCATTATCTGTCGGTCGCGATCCAGCACCTGTTCCAGCATCGGTCAGCGTGGCGCGCCGGGACGGGCGTGGGAAAGACGGTGGTGAGCAGCGGCATGATCGACCGGGTAAGCGCGAAGCTCGGCCGCCGGCTTCACGAGGTACCCGTCGGTTTCAAGTGGTTTGTGGGTGGCCTCGCCGACGGTTCGCTCGGCTTCTGCGGCGAAGAGAGCGCGGGCGCCACGTTCCTGCGCCGCGACGGGTCGGTGTGGACGACGGACAAGGACGGCATCGTCGCCGCGCTGCTCGCGGCGGAGGTCACGGCGCGCGCAGCACGCGACCCTGGCGAGCTCTATGGAGAACTCACGCGCGAATTCGGCGAGCCGGCCTATGACCGTTTGGAGGCGCCGGCCACGGCGGAGCAGAAGCGTCGCCTCGCAGGGCTGGCGGCGGGCGATGTGCGCTGTGAGACACTCGCCGGTGAACGCGTCCTGGGCATCATCAGTGAGGCGCCGGGCAACGGAGCACCGATCGGCGGCGTCAAAGTTTCCAGTGCGACCGGATGGTTCGCCGCTCGGCCGTCCGGCACCGAAGAGATCTACAAGATCTACGCGGAAAGCTTTCGCGGGCGGGCGGCGCTGGACCGCATCCTGGTGGAGGCGCAGGCGATCGTCGATGCGGCGCTCTGAGGGCAGACGGGCAGACGGCAGACGGCAGACGGCAGCAAGCGGAGGGAGGTGCGGTAGGGGTTTCGCTGACAGGACGGCACTCCGACACCTGACGGCGCTGACGCGCGAGGCGCTGCAAGTTGCGTCATGTCGACCCCCTTCATGTGACGCGAACCAGAGCTGTCGTGCTGCCCGCTGCCGTCCTGATCCTGATAGCGGCGGGCGGCGTTTTCTATGTAGCGCTCGGCGCCGACGCCGCGCGGCTGGTCTGGGGCGTTGCGCTCGTGCTCACCGGCGCGCCGGTCGTCTGGAAGACGATCGCCTCCGCCCGGAAAGGACACTTCGCGACGGATATCGTGGCGTCGCTCGCTATCGTCGGCGCCGTGCTCCTGATGCAGCCGCTGGCGGGACTCGTCATCGTGCTCATGCAGAGCGGCGGCGAGGCCCTCGAGCACTGGGCTGAGGGCAGAGCCTCCGCCGCCGTACGCGCACTCGAGGAGGCGGCGCCGCGGATCGCGCATCGCGTCGCGGGCGAGCGTGTCGAAGACGTGCCGGTCGGCGTCGTCGTCGTCGGCGACCTGCTGCTCGTGAGGCCGGGCGACCTGATTCCCTGCGATGGTGAAGTGGTCGAGGGCCGGTCAGACCTCAACGTTGCGGCGCTCACCGGTGAGGTGGCGCCCGTGGAGGCGTCTCCGGGCACGCATGTCATGAGCGGCACGCTCAACGGCACGGGAGTGCTCCGGCTGCGGGCGACCGCACTCGCGTCCGAGAGCCAGTACGCGCGAATCGTCGAGCTCGTGCGCACGGCACAGTCCAGCAAGGCGCCACTGCAGCGCCTCGCCGATCGGTATGCCGTGTGGTTCACACCCGCGACCGCCGTGGCCTGCGGCGTCGCCTGGTTCGCGACGCACGATTCGCTGCGTGTGCTCGCGATCCTCGTGGTCGCCACGCCGTGCCCGCTCATTCTCGCGGCGCCCGTCGCGATCATCGGCGGCATCAATCGCGCGGCGCGCCGTCAGATCATCATGCGACACGGCGCGGCACTCGAGCGGCTCGCTGCGGTCACGATCGCCGTTTTCGACAAGACCGGCACGGTGACCGTCGGACGGCCGCGCGTGCGCCGGCTGCATCCCGCCGCTGGATTCGAGGCGAACGCGGTGCTGCGTTACGCGGCGGCGGTGGAGCAGGGATCGAGCCATCTGCTGGCCCGCGTCATCGTCGAGTCGGCAGAGGCGCTCGAGGGCGGAACCGTTCCGCAGGCATCCGCGCACATCGAGTCGCCGGGGCAGGGTGCGGTCGGCACGGTCGAGGGACACGAAGTGCACGTCGGCTCTCGCAGCTTCGTATTGCCCCACGGGCAGGTCGAGTCGGCGCAGCTCGCGCGCCTCGAGGGACCGGATGTCGGATTGCGCGCGTACGTCGCGATCGACGGCCGGCTCGCCGGCGTCATCGAGTACGCCGACGAGCTGCGCCCGGAACTCGCGGGAGTTCTCTCGGACATGAGGAGCTGGGGCATTTCGCGTGTGCTGCTCTTGTCCGGCGACCACGCGCCGAACGTGCGGGCCGTTGCGGCCAGCGTGGGGATCACGGAGGTGGCGGGTGACTTGCTCCCCGCCCAGAAGGCGGCGGTCGTGTCGCGGCTTCGTGCGAATGGCGAGGTCGTGATGATGGTGGGCGACGGGACGAACGACGCGCCGGCGCTCAGCAGCGCGGACGTCGGCATTGCGCTCGCAGGTCACGGCGGCGGGATCACCGCGGAGGCGGCGGACGTGATCATCCTGGTCGATTCGCTCGATCGCGTCACCGACGCGCTGGCGATCGGCCGGCGGACGATGCACATTGCCCGGCAGAGCATCATCGCCGGCCTCGGGCTCAGCGGAATCGCGATGGTAGCGGCCGGCCTCGGGTACTTCCCGCCGGCGGTCGGCGCCCTGCTGCAGGAGGCAATCGACGTGGCGGTGATCCTGAACGCGGTGCGCGCGAGCCGCGCATGAGCCGCGCATGAGCCGCGAGTGAGGAGCGTGTGAAGAGGCGAACGCCTGTGTCATCCACGGCACGCACGACGCGGCGACGGATGCCGAACGCCGAGATCGCCCGGCTGCTGCGTGAGGTCGCGGAACTGCTCGAACTCGAGAGCGCGAACACGTTTCGCGTGCGAGCGTACTCGAACGCGGCTCGGGTGATCGAGGAGCTGCCGGAAGCGGCCGCGACACTCTCGCCGGAGCGCCTTCACGAGCTGCCGGGCATCGGCGACGACCTTGCGGGGAAGATCGCGGAGATCGCGGCGACCGGCTCGCTCAAGTTGCTGCGCGACCTGCATCGAGAGGTTCCGCACGCGGCCGTGGAACTCCTGCGCGTTCCGGGCATCGGCCCGAAGCGCGCGCGCACACTCGTCGATACTCTGGGAATCCGGTCCATGGCCGGGCTCGCGCGCGCCGCCCGGGCAGGCAAGTTGAAGACACTCGCGGGATTCGGTGCGGCGATCGAGAAGAAGATCGCCGGCGAATTGGCCGCGCGCCGCGGCGAGGAGAAACGGATCCTGCGCGCGACGGCGGCGCAATACGGCGAGGCCCTGCTCGAGCACATGCGCGCCCTGCCCGGCGTCCGGCGCGCCGAACTCGCGGGGAGTTTTCGCCGCGGACGCGAGACCGTGGGCGACCTCGACTTGCTGGTGGAGTCGAGCCGCGGCGTCGAAGTGTCCGAGCGATTCGTGAAGTATCCCGAGGTGCGCGCCGTGCTTGCCAAGGGGCCCACGCGCGCGTCAGTGCGGCTCGCCTCCGGCCTTCAGGTCGACCTTCGCGTGCTCCCGGCGGAATCCTACGGCGCCGGCCTCTATTATTTCACCGGTTCCAAGGCGCACAACATCGCTGTTCGAAAGATGGGGCGGCAGCGCGGATTGAAGATCAACGAGTACGGCGTCTTCAAGGGCAAACGATCCATCGGCGGACGCCGCGAACAGGATGTGTTCGATGCGGTCGGGCTGCCGTGGATTCCGCCGGAGCTGCGCGAGGATCGCGGGGAAATCGAAGCCGCGGGGCGGGGGAAGCTGCCGAAGCTCGTGGAGTACGGCGACATGCGGGGCGACCTGCAGATGCATTCGACCGACAGCGACGGGCGCGACTCGCTCGACGCTATGGCCGAAGCGGCGCAGGAGCTCGGATACGAGTACATCGCGATCACCGACCACACGCCCATGCTGCGCATAGTCAACGGTCTCGATCGCGCACGGTTTCTTCGCCAGCGCAAGCGCATCGACCGGCTGAACGCGCGGCTGCGCAAGCTCACCGTGCTGGCGGGGGCGGAGGTCGACATCCGCGCGGATGGATCGCTCGACCTCGACGACGAGACGCTCGAGTCGCTCGATATCGTGCTCGTGTCACTGCACTCCAAGTTCGACCTGCCGAAGGCTGGCCAGACCGAGCGAGTCCTTCGCGCGATCCAGCATCCCGCGGTGGACATCTTCGCGCACCCCACCGGCCGGTTGATCGGCCAGCGGCGCGGAGCCGCCTTCGACCTCGAGCGTGTCGCCGGCGCGGCCGCGGATCACGGCGTCATGCTGGAGGTGAACGCACAGCCCACCCGGCTCGACCTCGACGACATCTCGTGCCGTGCCGCGATCGCGCTGGGCGTGACCATCACGATCAGCACCGACGCCCACTCACGCGACGAACTGCGGAACATGCGATGGGGCGTCGACCAGGCGCGGCGCGGCTGGGCGGCCAAGGGTGATGTCGCGAATACCCGGCCGCTGAAGGCGCTCCTGAAGCTCCTCCACAAGGGGCGCCGCTAGAACCCGAACGGCGACGCGATTACCAACGGCGACGGGATTACAAACGGCGACGGGATTACAAACGGCGACGGGATTACAAACGGCGACGGGCGACGGGTGAGCGGCGATCTGGTGAAGAGCGACGCGCGACGTGCGAGGAGACGGTCCCCTCGCTCCTCGCGCGTCGCTGTTCGCTAAATTGCCGCTCACCCGTCGCCCGTCGCCGTTTGTAAGCCCCTCACCCGTCGCCCGTCGCCGTTTGTAAGCCCCTCACCCGTCGCCCGTCGCCGTTTGTAAGCCCCTCACCCCTCACTCGTTGCTCGTCCGCGCACGGAATCCAGCAACACCTTCCGCTCCGCGACCGCGATGTTGTGCCGCGTGCGGTCGATGGCGTCGACGTTCACCGAGATGGAGTCGATGCCCCACTCGACGAGGCGCTCCGCGTATTCGGGATGCACCGACGGCGCCTGCCCGCAGATCGAGCTGGTGAGCCCGAGCTTCCGGCACTCGGTGATGATCGACTTGATCGCGTGCAGCACCGCGGCATCGCGCTCGTCGTACGCCGGACCGAACAGCTCGCTGTCGCGATCGACGCCGAGCATGAGCTGCGTGAGGTCGTTTGAGCCGATCGAGACGCCGGTGATCCCCAGAGCCGCGTATCGCGGCAGCCAGTATACGACCGAGGGCACCTCCGCCATGATCCAGCGCTGGAGCCGGGTGTCGGCGCCGAGGGCGCTCGCGTCGACGAGCCGCAAGCACGCCGTCAGCTCGTGCGCCGTGCGCACGAACGGAATCATGAGGTGCAGGTTCTCGTGGTCGCGGCGCACCTCGGCGATCGCGCGCAGTTCGAGCGCGAACAGGTCGGGTTCGCGCGTGTACCGGAAGCAGCCGCGATAGCCGATCATCGGGTTCGACTCGGTCGGCTCGTACGCATCGCCGCCCGTGAGGTTCCGAAACTCGTTCGACCGGAAGTCCATTGCGCGGTAGATGACCGGTCGCGGAGAAAAGGCGCGCGCGAACACGCGAAGGCGATCGGTCATGCGGCGCACGAACTCATCGGCGCTTCGCTTCGCGAGAAACGCGCGCGGGTGCATGTTCTCGAGTGCCTCGACCATCATGAACTCGGCGCGCAGCAGTCCCACGCCGTCCACGTCGAGCTTGGCGACCTCATCGGCGCGATCGGGCTCGGCGAGGTTGACGTACAGGCGCGTCGCCGTGACGGGCGCAGCGGCCGGGCCGCCGGATGTCACCGGCACAGCCGCTGCCGTGAGCTTCGCGGCCTCCGGAAGTCCTGCGACCACCGTACCCGCGCCGCCGTCGACCGTCACGACCGTTCCCGTCGCGAGAAGGCGCGTCGCGTCGTGCGTGCCGACAATGCAGGGAAGTCCGAGCTCGCGCGCGACGATCGCCGCGTGCGACGTCATCCCGCCCGCATCCGTCACGATTGCCGACGAGCGGCGCATGATCGGCACCCAATCGGGCGACGTCATGCGGGTCACGAGCACTTCACCTTTCTGCAGCGTCGCGGCCTCGCTCAGTGCCGTGAGCACGCGTGCCGTTCCGGAGCCGATGCCGGGGCTCGCACCGAGCCCGCGAACGATCACCGTGCCGGAGGCGGATTCTTTCCGCGCCGCTGACGGCCCGCCTTCCCGAGCGAGCGTGGTGATCGGGCGCGTTTGCGTGAGGAACGCCTGGCCGTCCGCGTCGATGGCGAACTCGAGGTCCTGCGGCGCGCCGTAGTGCGCTTCGGATTGGCGCGCGAGCGAGCCAAGGGTCTGCAACTCGGCGTCCGTGAGCACGGCAGCGCCCGAACGCTCGTCACCCTGCAGGTCGATTCGCTTCACTCCGCCGGTCGCGGGCGCCGGCTCGAGCATGAACTCCTTCTTCGCGATCGCTCGCGAGAGCACGCGGAGCGACTCCTTGTCGAGCACGTATCGATCGGGCGTGATCTCGCCGCCGACGACGACCTCGCCGAGACCCCACGCCGCCTCGATGACGATCCGGCCGACGTCCTGCGCGGCGGGATCGGCGGTGAAGATCACGCCGGACTTTCGTGACTCGACCATGCGCTGCACCACGACCGCGAGACCCATCTCGCTCGGGAATCCCTGCTTCACCCGGTAGTAGATGGCCCTGGCGTAGTACGCCGAGGCCCAACACGCGCGCACCATCTCGATGACGGCGGCTTCGCCCTTCACCTCGACGAAGCTCTCGTGCATCCCGGCGAACGAAAATTGCGCGGTGTCCTCAGCCGTCGCGGACGATCGGACGGCGACCGCCGGAGCGGAGTTGCCGGCGGACAGGCCGCGATACGCCGTGGCGATCGCGTCGCGCACCTCCTGAGGGATCTCGCTCTGGAGCACGAGATCGCGCGCCTTCTTCGCCGTCGCGGCGAGCAGGTCCGAGTTCTCGATGTCGAGGTCGCGAAGGAGCGCGGTCATCGCAGCGCGCAGTCCGGACGCGACGGCGAATCGCTCGTACGCATCGACGAGCACGACGAAGCCGGCGGGCACCGGCAAACCAGCCGCCGTCAGTTCTCCGAGGTTGGCTCCCTTGCCGCCGGCGGACGCGACGTCGCGCCGGGTCAGGTCGGCGAACGCGCGGATGAACGGCGTCGCCTTCGCGGTGGGCATGTCAGGAATACGTCGGTATCGAGAGGTGCTGGTTGAACCAATCCCTCGCGAGCCACGAGACTTGCTCCAGCGTACCGGCCTCCGCAAAGAGATGAGTGGCGCGCGGCACGACTTCCATGCGCTTGATGCACTTCAGCTGGGCGAGCGCGTTCATGTTGAGTTGCAGCACCTGCGGATCCTGGGCGCCGACGATCAGCAGCGTCGGCGCGCGCACCGAGGCGAGCGCGGACTCCGCGAGGTCGGGGCGTCCGCCGCGCGACACGATCGCACGAACGAGCTTCGGACGCTTTGCCGCGGCGATGAGCGCCGCCGCCGATCCAGTGCTCGCGCCGAAAAGGCCGATGCGAAATACGCCCTCGCCGAGACCCTCCGCGACGAGGTCGATGACCGTCACCAAGCGGTCGGCGAGCAGCTTCACGTCGAAGCGAAGCTGACCGGTCCGCTTGTCCTCTTCCTCTTCCATCGGAGTCAGCAGGTCGAAGAGCAGGGTGGCGAGCCCTCCGTCTTGCAGCTCGCGCGCCACCTTCCGGTTTCGCGGGCTCAGGCGGCTGCTTCCGCTGCCGTGGGCGAACAGTACGATGCCCGTGGCCCGGTCCGGCACCGAAAGGTCACCATCGATTGCGCCTCCGGCCACTGGAAGCCAGACATGACGCGATCGAACGAGGGGCTCCGTTACATGTGCCATGGCACGCCTCATAGTGCAGATGGGAATGTTTCAGGTGTCTCGCCGCGGACCCATGCGGCAGTGCGCTCGAGCGGCTCGACCGCACGAGTCATGTCGTAATGCAGGAGCGCGTCGAACTGGCGACGGAGTGTTGCGTGGTAGTAATGGCTTTGTCGCTCGGTTTCGGGCCGGTAGATCACCCCGATCGCCCGTTGCAGCTTGGGACGCTGCAACGTCGCGTCGTCGCCGCCCGCGAGGTCCACCATGAAGTTCGGTCCGCCCATCTCATGAAAGAGCGATTCGTAGCTGCCGGGGAGCGCCGGTCGAACGACTTTTCGTTCGGCTGCGGCGCCCCACTCCGAAGCGGCGGTGACCGTCCCGCTGTACGTGCTGAAGCCCACCAGCACGGCGTTCCGTCCGTGGCGCTCGCGCATGAGCTGCCCGACGTTGAGTTCGCCCGATCTCGACATCTCGGTCGCCCTGGCGTCGCCCAGGTGCGAGTTGTGCGCCCACACGACGATCTTCGGCGGCCGCTCGTCGCGCGAGAGGTGCGTGTCCAGCGCCTCGAGCGTTTCGGCCATATGACGGTCGCGCAGGTTCCACGACGACGCCCGGCTCCCGAACATCGCGCGGTAGTACTCCTCGGCGTTGGCGACCAGCCGCGCGTTCTGCTCCGCGTAGAACAGGGCGTCCGGCGCAATGCCGTGATCGCGCTGTGCATACACGGCAGCCGAACGGCGCAAGTCGACGAGCTGCGCCACCACCTCGGCCTCGCACGATCGCGCATACCCGCCGCTCGCGGCGTGGCCGTAGCGCTGCGGATCGTCGCCGAACTGGTCGAAGCACGCATAGCGATTGCGCGCACGGCGGGCGCCCGAAGGATCGACCGAGTCGAGGTAGAGCAGCACGGCCTCCATCGAAGCATGGAGACTGTACAGGTCCATTCCGTAGAAGCCGACTCGCGGCGCAGGGCGCGCGAGCGAGTCGTTGTGGGCGCGCAGCCAGCCGATGAAGTCGAGGACGTCCGCGTTGCGCCACATCCATTGCGGGAACCGCAGGAAGCCCGCGAGCGCCTCCACGGCGTCCGCGTCATCGCTGGTCCCGCGAACGTATCGGTTGACGCGATAGGCGTCGGGCCAGTCCGCCTCGACGGCCACGGCGCCGAATCCCTTCTCCGTGATGAGGCGCTTGGTGATCTCCGCCCGGATTCGATAGAACTCGTGGGTCCCGTGCGAGGCCTCGCCGATGAGCACGAAGCGCGCGTCGCCCACGCGGGCGATGAGCGGATCGAAGTCGCTGACGGCACCCGTCAGCGGATGGACGAGACCTCCCATCGTCTCGGCCGCCGTGCCTGCGGCGAATGCAGGCAATGGCGCAGCTCGCGTGCTCACGACGGGAGCGCCTGCGTGAGCGGGCGCTGGAGCGACGCGGCGAGCAGCTGTTGCACTTCGCGATCCGAGGTCTGCGCGAAGTCCTCGTACCAGAGTCCCACGCCATGGAACGGCTCCGGCTCGAGCACGCTGACGCAGTCATCCGCAGTCTGTCTCAGCAGGCGCATCGCGTCGCGAGAGGCGACAGGTACTGCCACGACGATGCGAACCGGATGCATCGCGCGAATCGCGGCGACGGCCGCCGACATCGTGGCTCCGGTCGCGAGACCGTCATCGACGAGGATCACCGTGCGTCCCGTCACGTCCAAGGGCGGAGCGTCGCCGCGATACGTCTGCTCGCGGCGGGCGAGCTCCGTGAGTTCCAGTTCCGTCACGCGATCGATCGAGGCTTGCGAAATCCCGAAATGCTCGATCAGGTCGCGATTGAACACGGTGATCCCGCCGCTCGCGACCGCACCCATGGCCAGCTCGTCATGACCCGGAACGCCGAGCTTGCGAACGACGAGCACGTCCAAGGGCGCATCGAGCGCGCTGGCCACTTCGCTCGCCACCGGCACACCGCCGCGAGGCAGGCCCAGCACCAGCACGTCAGGCCTGCTCGCGTATCCGCTCAGGGCCCGTGCGAGATGCCGTCCGGCCTCGCGGCGGTCGCGAAAGCGCGTGGTCAACATGGCTTGCTCGGCGGGAACCGTCAGACGCCGACGGCGATGAGTTTCACGGCAACGCCGATCTCGGTCTCCCGAATATTCAGCTGAAACTTCAGTTCGTCCTGAATGTCCTTCCTGAGTTGGGAATCGGTTTTCATGGCGGAATCCTTGCAGCAAGTCACTGCGGAATGGGAATCGTCCGACGACGACGCCACGCCCATTACGATGCGATCGTGTCTGTCATCCGTCTGTCGGGCGGACGGCCCGCGTGCTGTCGGGGTCTGCCGCACCAGCGCTCAGGGGATTCCCGACCATGGGGAATTGCGGCGAAGGAGCTTCTGCCGCAGCACGTCGACCGCCTTGTTGACTCGCGGCCACCGAAAGGACAAATCGCAGATTGCGGGCGGCTGCGGCCATCGGGAGAAGCGCTGAACCTCAGTCCGCGCGCCCCTCCGAACGCCTTGGCATGCCGGAGGGGCGTAGGTCCTACCGCTGGCCGACGCGGTCGAGCATCGCCTGCCACAGATCGCGGTTCGCCTGCCAGCGCTCCTTCTCCACCGGCGAAGCGATCTCCGCGACATTGGCCTTCATCTTCGCGAATGACGCGCTCGCCGCTGCCATATCGGCCCTGCCGAACGCGCCTTCACGCGCAACGAAGAGCTGCCACAGGTCGACGTTGGCTTGCCAGCGTTCCTTCTCGGAGCCCGCCCTGATCTTCTCGATGTTCGCCTTGATCTTGTCGAGCGCCGCCGAGATCTTGCCAAGATCGATCTTCTGGAGCTTTCCGGTCTGCGCGACCTCCACTTCCCACGCATCCTTGTTCGGCTCCCAGCGTTCCTTCTCCGACGGCGCGGTGATCTTCGCGACGTTCGCCTTCATGATGCTGAACGTCGTCTTCACGTCCGGCTTCGCCTGGCCCGCCGTGCCCTGCGCGAGCGCTGGCACGGCGAACAACACCCCCAGCAATAGTTTGCAGAATCTCATGTGTCCTCCATAGTGATCTTCGGAAAGTGCATGTGCCCTGCGACCCGGCGTATCGGGGGACGCCTGAATTCCCGTAGGGCATCGGCTGTCCGGAGCGACTTGCGTGCGAAGCGGGCGTCAAGAGTTCCCCTACGCCAACGGGCGCGTTCCCCGACAGCGATCCCGCGCGCTCCGTCGAGCTTGCAACACGTCCGCACCGAAGGAACATGAAATATTTCGACGAACGCGCGAATCCTCCCGTGAGCGGCCCTCTCGATCGGTTCATCAGGCGGTTCGGCGCACTCAGCCACCTGTTGGCGACCATGGCGCTCTACGCGATGGGGGCGTGCGCGCTCGGACTGGCGCTCGTCCCGTCGCTGCTCATCGTCGAACGACTCGGCGTGCCGCTCCTCGCGGGCGACGGCTGGTGGCGAGTGCCGGCGTTTGCGGTGCTGGTCGCCAGCGCGTTGTTCCTCTGGGGATTCTCGCTGCTCGTCGTCGTCCCGGTGTTCAACTTCGTCCTCCCCACGCGCATCCGGGCGTTCCGCGGCGGCTACTTCACGATCGCGGCCCTGCCGTGGTACCTGCACAACGGGCTGTTCTATCTCGTGCGCTTCACGTTCCTGCCGTTTGTGACGCTCACTCCCGCCGGAGTGCTCTTTCTGCGCGCGATGGGGATGCGCATGGGCCGGCGGCCACGCATCTCGACGGAGAACTTCAGCGACGTCTCCATGATTTCACTCGGCGACGACGTGACGATCGGCGGCAGTGCGCAGATTTTCTGCCACTACGGGGGTGCGGGCAATCTCGTCCTGGCGCCGGTGATCATCGGGAGCCGGGCCACGATCGGCGAGAAAGCCACGCTGATGGGTGACGTCGAAGTCGGCGAGGGCGCCACGATCCTCGCGAACTCCGTGCTGTTGCCGGGCACGCGCGTTCCCGCCGGCGAGCGGTGGGGCGGTGTGCCGGCCCGTCCCATCTCGCACGACGAATGGGACGCCTACAAGACGCTCCTGCGCGGGTCGCCCGCGCCGGTTCAGGCGGTACCGAAGTCCCCCTCGCGGTTGAACACGTAAGTCTTCCGGTCCAGCAGGTGCTCGGCCACGGCGTGGGCGATGTCGATCGCGCTGACGACGCCCACGATCCTCCGGTCCTCCGTGACGAACACGCGATGGACGCCCGACTTCTTCATCAGGCGCGCGGCCTCTTCGACCGGGGCGTCGGGCGGAACCGCCAGCAGCTTGCGCGTCATGATCTCCTCCACCTCGTGCTCCTCGAGGAGATCCCACTCCGGTGACGCGAGCGCCGACATGCGATCGGAGACGTCGGCTCCGGCGTCGTCCCACTGCTCGGTGAAGAACTCGGCGGTGGGTTCGTCCTCCGGATCGATGTCGTCCGATTCGGGCGTCTCCTCCTCGAGGTCGGTCCATTCGACCCTGTCACGCTCCGTGGGCACGCTGGGATTCGACGCTTCGAAGCTGAGCACGTCCGACGTCGAGACGACACCCACCACGTCCACTCCGTCGATGACCGGCGCGCCGCTGACGTGACGTTTCGCGAACAACTCGATCGCATCACGCAGCGTCGTGTGCGGCGTGACGGTGACGACGTCGGTCGTCATGATATCGCGGACCTTGAGCATGGAGTACCTCGAACGATGAAGGGAGCGCACGTCTCCAACGTGCAGTCAAGGAGGATACGCGTCTGTCGGGCAACAGCCTGACATCACAGCGGCCAAACCCTGACTGCCCTTTGCCTTCGCGTTCCGTAGCGTGTCGATAGTGCAGTGCGTGACGATCACCCGCTGCCCTGCGGAGAGCGCCACGAGACAACAGGGCCGGAGGCGATACCATGTTCCGCAAACTCGTTGTGCCACTCGATACCTCCCCGCTGTCCGAGCAGGCCGCATGGAAGGCCGCGGCCATTGCTCGATCGACGCACGCCGCGCTTCATCTGGTCCACGTGTACGAACCACGGTTGCCGGCGTTTGAAGGCGGCTCGGCAGTCGACGAACAGATCATCGCGCTGGAGCGCGCGCAGTTCGAACGCCATCTGCGCCGCGTGGCCGATGACATCGAGAAGCGCGCCGGCTGCAAGTGCCAGCTGGCGATGCTCGCCGGCCCTCCGGCCGAGGCGATCGCGAAGTACGCGCGTGAGCAGGGCGCGGACCTCATCGTGATGTCGACCCACGGCCGTACGGGCTTGAGTCGCGCCTGGTTCGGCAGCGTCGCAGACACCCTTGCGCACGAGTCGTCGCTGCCGGTGCTGATGGTGCGCCCCGTCGAAGGGGAGGCGACGCGGCCGCGCACGGAGCCTGAGGCCGCGTTCGGACGCATCCTGATCGCGCTCGACGGCTCCGACACGGCGGAGAGCATTCTCTCATGCGTTCGCTCGATGCGGACGTCGGAGCACGCCGTGCATATGCTCGTCAGGATCGTGGATCCGGTCACACTGCCCATCATCGACTACCCCGACGCGGGCATCGTGACGGCAATGGCTCCGGACATCGAGGCCACGGAACAGGTCGCGCAGCAGGCTCAAAAGTACCTGACCGGCATCGCGCATCGGCTCGACCGCGAAGGCGCGGCGAGGGTGGAGACCAAGGTGCTGATCGCGCCAAGCGCGGGACCCGCGATCGTCGACCTGGCGCAGAGTTTCCGCGCCGATCTGGTCGCAATGACGAGTCACGGTCGTGGCGCGTCCCGGCTCCTGGTCGGGAGCGTCGCCGACAAGATTCTCCGTGGAACCAACTGCTCGATCCTGCTCAGGCGCACGCCGGTCGCGAAGGCGGCCGCGCCGCGGCGCGCAGCACACAAGAAGCACGTACTCGCGTCGAAGCGCGATTCATGAGAGGTAAGCACATGCTGCTCTCCTACGAACAACTCACCGGGCTGACGCGAGACCTTCGCACGACGCCTGTCCTCAGCGTTTACATCGATGGCGCCGCGGCCGACCCGGCGCGGCGGGCCGCGTGGCGGCAAGCGTTACGCAACGCGCTCGACGACGCCCGCGCCTCGGCGGAGTCGCAGCCGAAGGCGAGCCGGGAGGCCTTCGAGCGCTGCACGCAGTTCCTGACCACGGCGCTCGATGAGATTCCCTCGGCCATTGGCGCACCGGGGTGGGTGGGTTTCATCACGGCCGACGGCGTGCGTCTCCGCGGACCGGTTGCAACATCGATGCCCACGCTCGCCAAATGGCAGGTCGGCGCGTGGGTTGCTCCATACGTTCGCGCGCTCAAGCAAACGCATCCGGTCGTCGTCGTGATGGTCGATAGCCGCTCAGCCGTGCTGTACCGCTATCACGGTGGCGAGCTGAAGAGGCTCGAGAGGCTGCACTCGCATCGTCACGGCGGGCATGCGGATCACATGGGTGACGCGCCGCGTGAACATTTCCATGGCGGAACCCGCGGAGAGACGGCGACGGACGCCGCCGAGCACCAGCGGCTCTCGGCGCGCGATCACATGCTGCGCGAGGTCACCCATGACTTGCAGGAATTGCTGAAGGTGGACGGCGCGGTGGTGATCGGCGGCACGCCGGATTCCGCTCGCGCGCTCCACCGCGCGATCCCGGCTGCGCTCGCGTCGCGTGTGCTCGTGAGCGTCGATCTTCCGCTGGGTTCCAGCGAGGCGGAGATCGCCACCGCTGCGGAGCGCGATGCGAGAATCCTTCGCAACGCGCGCGATTCGGCGACGGTCGAGCAGGTGCTGAATCTTGCCGCGTCGCATGGCCGGGGCGTGGCCGGTGCGAAACAGGCGCTCGCCGTGATGTCGACCGGAGAAGGACAGCAGCTGCTCATCACTCCGCGGTTTCTCTCCGAGCATCCCGGCGAGGCGGAAGCTGCCGTGGAATTCGCGCTCGACCACGACGCAGATATAGAGGTGCTGTCGGGCGAGGCCGCCGACGTGCTCGATGCCAAGGCAAGCGGCATTGCAGCCTTGCTCCGTTTCGTCCGGACGGCAGGCCTTGAGAGCAACCCCGTGCTCGCCGGCCGGTGACGGTTCGACGCCGCCGACGCAGGCGGCGGCCGGTGGGTGAGCGGAAGGCCGGAGCGAGATGCTCCGGCCTTCTATATTGTGGGATCCCGGAATGCACACCAACGGACGGAGGTTTCCGACGATGACGAAGACCGCAGTCGTACTCGTGGCACTTGCCGTCGCGATCGCAAGCTCGCCCGTGAGGGCACAGTCGAGCACGGCGAACTGGGCACCGGTGGAGCAGGCGCTCGGGCGGAAGGGCGCCATGCAGCCCGGGGACGTCATCAAGTTCAGCTTCCCGCGAAGCGATCTTGCGGTGACCGTCGGCGGGGTCACCTTGAAGCCGGCGCTCGCACTCGGCGGATGGCTCGCGTTCAAGGAGACGGCGAAGGGCCAAGCCATGGCGATGGGCGACCTCGTGCTCACGGACGACGAGGTCGGCGCGGTCATGCGCGCGCTTCAGTCCGGGGGCGTCGAACAGACCGCCCTGCACAATCACCTGCTGAACGAGTCGCCGCACGTCATGTACATGCATGTCTCGGCGCATGGCGATGCAACGAAGATCGCGCGAACCCTTCACGACGCGCTCGCCCTCACCAGGACTCCGCTCGGACCGGCCGCGGCGCCGAGCGCTCCCTCGGCCGCCGATCTCGACACGGCAGGCATCGCGAATGCACTCGGCGTGCGCGGCAAGCTGAACGGCGTCGTCTACCAGGTGAGCGTTTCGCGGAAGGAGAAGGTCACGGAGATGGGAAACGAGGTGCCTCCGTCGATGGGCGTGTCGACGGCGATCAACTTCCAGCCCACCGGCGGAGGAAAGGCGGCGATCACCGGCGACTTCGTGCTGCGTGGATCGGAGGTCAATCCGGTCCTTCGGGCGCTGCGCGACCACGGCATCGACGTCACCGCACTGCACAGTCACATGATCGACGAGGAGCCGCGGCTCTACTTCATGCATTTCTGGGCCAATGATGACGCGGTGACGCTGGCGAAGGGGCTGCGCGCGGCACTCGACAAGACGCACTAGAGGAACGACACGTGGCCAACTCGTTTGATATCCACGCGGCGGCGCGCCGCGCGATGATCACCAACGGATTTCAGCCCGACGTCCCGCCCGAGGTTCTCGCGGAGGTCTCGAAGGCGGCGGATCCGTCGACGCTGCCGCTCGGGAACGTGCGCGACCTGCGCGCGCTGCCATGGTCGTCGATCGACAACGACTCGTCGATGGACCTCGACCAGCTCGAAGTCGCGGTGCGGCTCCCGAACGGCGACGTGCGCGTCAGCGTCGCGATCGCGGACGTGGACGCGACGGTTTCCATGGGCTCGGCCACCGACCGATTTGCCGCCGCGAATTCCTGCTCCGTCTACACCGGCATCGTCACGTATCCGATGCTTCCGGACCGGCTCTCCATGCAGCTCACGTCGCTCAGTCAGGACGTGGACCGCCCGTCGATCATCATCGAATTCGTCGTCGCGACCGACGGAACGGTGAGATCGCATGACGTCTATCTCTCGCGCGTCGAGAACAGGGCGAAGCTCGCCTACGGCAGCGTGGGCGCGTGGCTCGACGGACGCGGTCAGCTCCCCGCGGCGGCGACGTCGACGGTGCAGGAGCAGCTGCGATTGCAGGACGCTGCCGCGCAATCGCTTCGTGCCAACCGCGGCCGGCGCGGCGCGCTGAGCCTCGAGACCATCGAGGCGCAGACGGTGCTGCGCGCCGACAAGACGGTCAGCGTCGAGCTCGTGGAAAAGACGCGTGCGAGCCATCTCATCGAAGACTTCATGATCGCCGCGAACGTCGCGATGGCCGAGTTCCTCGACGAGCACAAGTCGCCGACGATCCGTCGGGTGGTGCGCACGCCGGAGCGATGGGATCGCATCGTCGCACTCGCCGCCGCCCTCGGCGAAAAACTTCCGGCCGTTCCCGATTCGGCGGCGCTCGAAGCGTTCCTCACGAAGCGGCAGAGCGCGGATCCCGATCACTACCCGGATCTGTCGCTCTCGGTGGTGAAGCTGATCGGACCGGGAGTGTACGAACTGCACGAACCCGGCACGCCCGACACGGGACACTTCGGCCTCGCGACGCACGACTACACGCATGCGACGGCGCCGAACCGCCGCTTCGCCGATCTCGTCACGCAACGGCTGTTGAAGGCGGTGCTCGCCGGCAAGCCGTGTCCGTACTCGACGGACGACCTCGCGAAGATCGCCGCGCACTGCACCGAGCGCGAAGACGCCGCGCGAAAAGTGGAGCGGCAGGTGCGCAAGGAAGCCGCCGCCGAGTCGTTCGCCTCGCGCGTGGGCGAGAGCTTCGACGCGATCGTGACCGGCGTGTCGCCGAAGGGAACCTACGTCCGTGTTGTGACGCCGCCGGTGGAAGGGCGGGTAATGCGCGGTGAGCAGGGCCTCGACGTCGGGGACAGGACGCGTGTGAAACTTCTCTCGACGGACCCGTCGCGCGGTTTCATTGATTTCGGTGCGGAACCGAAGCAGGGTTGAACCACATGGAGTCGACGATCGCCTTGAACTGATCGTACGTCACGCCGTGAAACATGCGCTTGCCCACTGGGGAAACGGCTCATGCGGACGCGGATGTCAGCGAACTCCCGAGTGGCGTCCGCCTCTGATACTCACTAGTCTCCAATAGGTTCGTACGCCCCGCAATGCGCCACCGAAACAGGAGTGCCGCCATGAGATCGATCTCCGTAACCGTGAACGGAGTCCCCCACCAGCTCGCCGTGGAAGAGGATCGACGCCTGCTCTGGGTGCTGCGCGACGACCTCGGCCTCACCGGAACGAAATTCGGCTGCGGCGTGTCGGCCTGCGGTTCCTGCACCGTGATCGTCGACGGCAAGGCGGTGCACTCCTGCGTGACGACCATGAAAGCGGTCGACGGGAAGCACGTCACGACGATCGAGGGGCTCGCGAACGGCGATCATCTCTCGCCGGTGCAGCAGGGGTTCGTCGACCACCTCGGATTCCAGTGCGGCTATTGCACGCCCGGCATGATCATGGGCGGAACCGCGCTGCTCGCGAACAATCCGAAACCCACGCGAGAGGAAATCGTGAAGGGGATGGAAGGGCATCTTTGCCGGTGCGGCGCGCACGCAGGGATCATCGACGCGATCGCGGCCGCGTCGCACGCACCGTCCACGGGAGGTGCCAAGTGAAGAAGGTCAATGAGGAAATGATCGTCCCCGAGGGCTGGGGATTCGTCGACACGGTCGACCGCCGCGACTTCCTGAAGCTCACCAGCTCGGGACTGCTCGTCATATTCGCCCTCACGCCCCCTGAGGGAATGCTCCGGCCGGTCTGGAATCCCGCGGGAATCCAGCGGCCGAGCCCCGATTTCAACGCATTCGTTCACATCGGGGCCAACGGGCGCGTGACCGTGCTCGTGGGAAAGGTCGAGCTGGGGCAGGGCGTCATGACTTCGCTTCCGCAGCTCGCCGCGGAGGAACTGCACGTTTCGCTCGCGTCGGTCGATGTCGTGCTCGGCGACACCGACCTGTGCCCGTTCGACATGGGGACGTTCGGGTCGCTGAGCGTGCGCACGCTGGGGCCGGTGCTGCGTGCCGCGGCGGCCGAAGCACGCGCGGTACTCGTGCAGATGGCGGCCGAGAAACTCGGCGCCAACGCGGCTGATCTCGAGGTGAAGGACGGCGTGATCACGTCGCAGACCGACCGCAGCAAGCACGTCACGTATGGTGAGCTCACCGCGGGCAAGCGGATCGAACGCCGCATCGAAGGCAAGGCCGCGCTCGAAGCCGTCGCGAACTTCAAGATCGTCGGCACGTCGCCGCCGCGGCGCGATGCGATCGACAAGGTCACGGGGCGCGCGAAGTATGCCGGCGACATCGTGCCGCCTGGCGCGCTGCATGCGCGCATCGTCCGGGCGCCGGCGCACGGCGTGCAGCTCACGGCCGTCGACACGAAGGCCGCCGAGGCGGTGCCGGGCGTGCGCGTGATTCGGGACGGCGAGATCATAGCCGTGCTGCACGAACATCGCGACGAAGCGGACAGGGCCCTCCGGCTGGTCAAGACGACATTCGGTCCGGCGCCCTCGACGCTCGACGAACGGACGATCTTCGCGCATCTCGAGCAGAGCGCCCCCGAGGGGCGCGCGGTGGCGGAAGGCGGGAACGTCGCGGACGGAGAGAAGTCGGCGGTGCAGGTGGTCGAGCAGAAGTACCTCAAGGGATACGTCGCGCACGCGCCGATGGAGACGCACTCGGCCGTCGCGGC